>ERZ1031260.6-NODE-6-length-80397-cov-43.049015_pt1 | contig 80397 bp, 77 predicted proteins | sample MGYA00517287_ERZ1031260 | MGnify/ENA primary metagenome ERZ1031260 (study PRJEB33718, sample SAMN03159811) | human skin metagenome | collected 2014-02-25 | study: EMG produced TPA metagenomics assembly of the PRJNA266117 data set (Human skin bacterial metagenome and... | reverse complement strand
GATGTTCAGCGCGACCATCTTGCCGGTGAGCTTCTCCAGCTCACGGCGGATGCGGTCGGCCTCAGCACCGCGGCGACCGATGACGATGCCCGGACGTGCCGTGTGGATATCCACACGCACACGGTCACGGGTGCGCTCGATCACGATGTCGGAGATGCCGGCGCGCTCGAGGTTCTTCTGCAGGTACTCGCGGATGCGGATGTCCTCAGCGACGTACTCGGCGTAGTTCTTGTCGGCGTACCAGTGGGACTTCCAGTCGGAAGTGATACCCAGGCGCAGGCCGTGCGGGTGAATCTTCTGGCCCATTACTTGGCCCCTTCCTTGGTCTCATTGGCGGACTCGACAACGACGGTGATGTGGGACGTACGCTTCCGGATCTGGAAGGCGCGGCCCTGTGCGCGCGGCTGGAAGCGGCGCATCGTCGGACCCTCGTTTGCGTAGCACTCTGCAATAACCAGGGTGCGCGGGTCCATGCCGAAGTTGTTCTCAGCGTTCGCTGCCGCGGAGGCGACAACCTTGGCAACGTCCTTCGCAGCATCCTGCGGAGCGTACTTCAGCGTCGCCAGGGCCTCGGCCACGGACTTGTTCCGGATGAGAGCCAGCACGCGGCGGGCCTTCATCGGGGAAACGCGGACGAACTTGGCCGTCGCGGATGCAGTGGTGATCGTGTCAGCCATTGCTTATCGACGTCCCTTCTCTTGCTTGATGTGACCCTTGAAGGTCTTGGTCGGCGCAAACTCACCGAGCTTGTGGCCGACCATCGACTCGTCCACAAACACTGGCACGTGCTTCCGGCCGTCGTGAACGGCGAAGGTGTGGCCGATGAAATCGGGGAGAATGGTGGAGCGGCGCGACCAGGTCTTGATGACCTGCTTGGTGCCAGCCTCGTTTTGAGCATCCACCTTGTTGAGGAGGTGCTCGTCGACGAACGGGCCCTTCTTCAGGCTGCGTGGCATGTCTGTTTACCTCCTCTTAGCGCTTCTTGTTCGGGCGACGGCGTCGCACGATCATGTTGTTGGAATAACGGTTCGGGTTGCGGGTGCGGCCTTCCGGCTGACCCCACGGGGAGACCGGGTGGCGACCACCGGAGGTCTTACCCTCACCACCACCGTGCGGGTGGTCGACCGGGTTCATAACCACACCACGCACGGTCGGGCGCCAGCCCTTCCAGCGCATGCGGCCGGCCTTACCCCAGCGGATATTGATCTGGTCGGCGTTACCGACCTCACCAACGGTGGCGCGGCAGCGGATGTCCACGCGGCGGATTTCGGAGGACGGCATACGCAGCACTGCGTAGTTGCCTTCCTTACCCAGCAGCTGGATGGACGTACCGGCGGAGCGGGCGAGCTTCGCACCAGCGCCCGGCTTGAGCTCCACGGCGTGGATCGTCGTACCGGTCGGGATGTTGCGCAGCGGCAGGTTGTTGCCCACCTTGATGTCGGCGTTCGGGCCGGACTCAATGACGGTGCCCTGCTTCAGGCCCTTCGGCGCGATGATGTAGCGCTTCTCGCCGTCGTAGTAGTGCAGCAGCGCGATGTTCGCGGTGCGGTTCGGGTCGTACTCGATATGAGCGACCTTGGCCAGCACGCCGTCCTTATCGGAGCGGCGGAAATCAATCACGCGGTACTGGCGCTTGTGGCCACCGCCGCGGTGACGGGTGGTGATGTGGCCGTGAGAGTTACGGCCGCCCTTCTTCGGGAGCGGTCGCACGAGCGACTTTTCCGGGGTCGAGCGAGTGATCTCCTCGAACTCGGAAACAGAGCTGGCACGGCGACCCGGAGTTGTCGGCTTGTACTTGCGAATAGCCATAGTTGTTCCTTTTCTATCGTCTCTTCAACGGTGCGATCGCTTACGCGGTCGCGCCTCCGAAGATGTCGATGGAGTCGCTGCCATCGCGGAGCGTGACGTAGGCGCGCTTCGTGTCCTTGCGCTTGCCGTAACCGGTGCGGGAGCGCTTGCGCTTACCCTCGCGGTTGACGGTGTTCACGGAAGCGACGTCGACGCCGAAGATCTGCTCCACAGCAATCTTGATTTGGGTCTTGTTCGCGGACTTGTCCACGTAGAACGTGTACGTGTTCTGCTCCATCAGGCCGTAGGTCTTCTCAGACAGGACCGGAGCGATGATGATGTCGCGCGGGTTAGTGATGGTAGCCATTTACTTCTCCTCCTCAGCCGTCGCTGCCGCGCCGGCAGATGCAGCCACGACGTTGCCGCGGTTGATGAAGGTGTGCAGGCCCTCGACCGAGAAGATCACGTCGTCCGCGTTGAGGACGTCGTAGGTGTTCAGCTGACCCGGCTCAATCACCTTCACGCCCGGCAGGTTCCGCGCGGAACGCTGGGAGTTCAGGTCATCACGGCCGACGACGAGCAGGACACTCTTGCGGTCGGTGAGGCGCTCGATGAACGCACGCGCGGACTTGGTCGACGGGTTCTGGCCCGGGACGAGATCCTCCACGACGTGGATACGGTCGTTCTGTGCACGGTTGGTCAGGGCGCCAGCGAGGGCAGCCTTGATCATCTTCTTCGGGGTGCGCTGCGCGTAGGAACGCGGCTGCGGACCGTGGACGGTGCCACCGCCGGTGAAGTGCGGCGCACGGGTCGAACCCTGGCGGGCGCGGCCGGTGCCCTTCTGGCGGAACGGCTTCTTGCCACCACCGGAAACCATGCCGCGAGTCTTCGTGGCGTGAGTTCCCTGGCGAGCGGCAGCGAGCTGCGCGTTCACAACCTGGTGCATGAGCGCCGTCGAAACCTCGCGGTCGAAGTACTCGGCCGGGAGCTCGACGGTGCCGTTGGTAGCTCCGTCAGCGGTGTGGACGTTAAGCGTCAGGTTCGTCATGCGTGAGCACCGCCCTTCACTGCGGTCTTGACGGTAACAATCGAACCCTTCGCGCCCGGGATGGCGCCCTTGATCAGGATGAGGTTGTTGTCGCCGTCGATGCGTTGAATCTTCAGGTTCTGGGTGGTCACCCGGTTGCCGCCCATGCGGCCAGCCATGCGCTTGCCCTTGAACACGCGGCCCGGGGTAGCGCAGGCGCCGATGCCGCCGACGCGGCGGTGGGAGGCCTGGTTACCGTGAGCAGCACCCTGGCCGGCGAAGCCGTGGCGCTTCATTGCGCCGGCGTAGCCCTTGCCCTTGGTGGTGCCCACGACGTCGACGAAGATGTCGCCGTCGAAGATGGTTGCGTTGAACTCTTTGCCCACCTCGTACTCGGAGGTGTCGTCCATGCGGATCTCCGCGACGTAGCGGCGCGGGTTTACGCCGGCCTTTTCAAAGTGGCCAGCCTGCGGCTTCTTCGTCTTACGGGGATCGATGTCGCCGTAAGCGATCTGGATAGCCGAGTAGCCGTCGGTTTCGGGGGTACGGATCTGGGTGACCACGCACGGCCCAGCCTCTACGACGGTGACCGGGATAACCCGGTTGTCCTCGTCGAAGATCTGGGTCATGCCGAGCTTCTTGCCCAGAATGCCCTTGATCTGGTTGTCAGACATGTATTGGTTCTCCGTTGTAGAAGGTCTCGTTTACTGGATGTTCACGTCGACGCTGGCCGGAAGGTCGATGCGCATGAGCGCGTCCACCGTCTTCGGCGTCGGATCGAGAATGTCGATGAGGCGCTTGTGAGTGCGCATCTCGAAGTGCTCGCGAGAATCCTTGTACTTGTGGGGAGAACGAATAACGGCGTACACGTTCTTTTCGGTGGGCAACGGCACCGGGCCAACGACGCGGGCACCCGTGCGGGTGACCGTTTCAACGATCTTCTTCGCAGATGCGTCGATCGCTTCGTGGTCGTAAGCCTTGAGCCTGATGCGGATCTTCTGTCCCGCCACGCTTACCTCTTCCTCGCATCCCCACGTTCAACCTCTCGCTTCGCTCGAGTTGAACGAAGTGAAACGAGAGAGAAGCGGTGGGGTTGTAGCTTCTAGTTTCTCTATAACGTTGTCCGGGCTGGGCCCTTGGCTCAACGCCAGTGTCGTTTCTGACTGCCATGACACGAACGGGAAGATGGCCTACGCAAATGCAGGCAACAGTGCTTCCCCGGAGGCGTCGATAAGCTCTCGGCCCCGGTGTCAGACTCGGAAGGGCGCGTGACCCTCGCGTACTGCCGCTGTGAATTTGCCATGGCCCTTCCCCGGCTTCCGGATTGGAAGGTGTCATGTTTGCCAAGCCACCGCCCGGCTTTCACCGGACCATGTCAAGGCAACCCGAGCATTAAAACACAAGGTGGGTATTGAGGGCAAGCCGCGTATCGACGGCTTCCGTTTCCACGCGACTCCACCGCTGGACGCGTTCCACCCTGCAGTTGAGGTCACATTGTGTGTACCCTTAATTCCTAGACCGTTCGTGCCTGCGAGTGCGGGCGCGGTCGACCCCTCCACATATGACTTGTACGTCTTGAAAGGACCGTCATGGCCGAGAAGAACCTCACCAACGAGAAGAACACCGCAAACACCACCTCCAACACCCCGGCGAGCTCCACCTCTGTAGCCGTTGAGCCGGAGCAGACCCGCCCGCGCAATGAGAACCTGGAGACGGACCACGGCACCACCGCCATCGACGACAACGTTGTGGGCAAGATCGCCGGCATCGCTGCCCGCGAGGTGTCCGGTGTGTACAACCTGGGCGGCGGCGCTGCTCGTATGTGGGGTGCCGTGCGCGACACCTTCACCAACTCCACCAACGTTCAGCAGGGCGTGAATGTTGCCGTCGAGGACGGCCACGCTTCCGTCGCCGTTGCCATCATCGCTGAGTACGGCGTGGCCATCCACGAGCTGGCGAACGCGATCCGCGAGAACATCACCGTCGCCATTACCCGCATGACCGGCCTTATCGTCGACCGCGTGGACGTCACCGTGCACGGCGTGCACCTGCCGGAGCAGGACAACACCGACAACTACGACGACGCGAACTACCAGGCTGTGAACCAGCCGCTGAACCAGCAGCAGATCAACCAGTAACCATGTCGCGAACCCCCGTCACCACTGAGGTTGCGGAGGGCATCCGCGACGTCGCGTTGGCCGTCGACGGCGTGAAAGCGCTGTACGGCGGCCGAGTAGGTGAAATCGCAATGTACCTGCCCAACGCGCGCATCGAGGGCCTGCGGGCCATCGAGCGCAACGGCAAGCAGGGCTTTCAGGTGCACTTCACCTTCGACGTCGAATCCGGCCGGGACATCCCCTCAGTTGCGGAAGATGTCCGCGACGCGGTGCTGAAGTCCAGCGACGCCGAGTTCGTCGACGTGATCGCCGGGGACGCGGCCTAGCCGCCCCCTGGCCCGCTGCGCGCCCGCCTCAACCTCTCATACCCCGAAACACGTGGTTTAATCATGAACTTTTTTGCTAACAAGGCGCTCGTCGGCGTCGTGATCGGCGTCATCGTCGCCTTCTTCGTAACCTTCGGCGGCTGGCCGGGCCTACTCTGGCTGCTGCTGTTCACCGTGGTTGGTGGTGTGGTGGGCGCCCAACTCGATGGCCGCGTCGACCTCGCTACCGTCTTCAGCGGCAACGGTAGAGGCCGCAGCTAATGGACACGACGTTCTACCACGTCAGCGAGCGCACCATCGAGCGCATCGCTGAGGTGGCGGCATCGAAGGTCCCGGGCTGCCGGGCCATCGACGCGAAGCTCGCCGGGCTTGCCGGGCGCAGCTTCCCGCGTATCGACGCACGGCTGGACCAGCACTCCGGCACCGCGACCATCGACGCCGAGATCGCCTCCACTTATCCGGCCCCCATCGCGGCCATTACCGACGCGGTTCGAGCCACGATCATCGCCCACGTCCGCGAGCTCGCGGGGGTAGAGGTGGCGCGCGTCCACGTCGGCGTGGCCAACGTCGAATCCCTCGGCCCCGGCACGCGCGTGACGTGGGATGAGGTCGCCCGCCACGATGCCCACGCGGTACCCGAACCGATTGAGGTTCGCCCCACGAAGGTGGTGCACCCGGTGACGCAGACGATGGAGGAGCTCACGCACATCAACGTGCACTCCCTCGTCAGCGACATGCGCGCCGTCGTCGTGCCTGCCCCGCCCGAAATCGTGCATCCGGAGCAGCCGCAGCCGGTGGATGTCGAATCCATCGACACCCCCGCTGCAGTTGAGCCGGTCTCGCCCCATGTGCCTGCGCCTCGACCGCTGATGCCGGTACACACCTACCCGACGGAAGCTCGCGTGCCGTTCCCACCTGCTCCGGTGCAGCCATGGACGCCGTCCATCAGCCCCACTGAGGCGTGGAGCCCGCGCGCAACCCCGCCGGTGCCGTGGACGCCGAAGGTCACCCCGCAGACGGTGCGCCACCCGCAGGTGAGCGCGCTCGCGCCGCTTCAGCCGGTCCGCGTGAACGGCCCGGTGCGACCGGAGCCGGTGTCGCTACCGCGCCGCCAGCCGCTGCGTGAGGTGACGGTGAACCGGCCGCCCGCACGACCGGTGGAGATCCTCTCCGAATGGAAGCCGCGCCGTGTCGCTGCGCCGCAGCCGGACCCGGTGATCGTGCCCACGGCACCGGCGCCCAAGCCGTTGAAGCAAATCACGATTATTCCGGTGGTGAAGTACTATGACCGCACCCGCTAACACGCAGGTAGCACCCGCGGGAGTGCACCAGCCGGTAGGCCCGCATCCGGGCGACGAGCCGCTTGGCAACCCGGCCTCTCGCTGGCTTTCCGTCCTCACCAGCCTGCTGCTTCTCACGCTGACAGGCATCGCCATCCGCGACCTTTGGTACCACTTCTACACCGAGGAATCCTGGAGCGAATCCTGGCTGGGTCGGGCGTGGGAGTTCCTAGCCACGTTCCCCGTCGACGTGCCCGCCATTGTGATCAGCGTGCTCATGATCCTGCTGGGGCTGGCGCTGCTGTTCTACACGTTCAAGCCGCGCCCCCACACGCACGTGCGCGTCGCCTCCCCCGTTTCTATCTGGATGCGACCGGTGGACATCGCCCGTAAGGCGACGGGAACCGCACGCGCCGACATCGGTGCGGAGCACGTCACCTCGAAGGCCAACCGCAAGGCGATCAAGGTGCAAGCGACTGACGACGGCTCCGGCGCTGCCATGCAGGAACGCCTCACCCGCTCCCTGAACAACGAGTTCAAGGCGCTTGAAGTGCCCCCGGCCGTGAGCGTGAAGTTGCGCCCCGGCGCCTCCAGGCCCGCTGCCACACAGCAGACGACCACCGTCACCGAGACCACGGAGGTGCAGCGATGACGAAGACACTTTCCTTCTTCAACCGGCTGATCACCTTCTTGCTCGGCCTGCTCCTCATCGCCGCGGCCCTTGTGCCGATCGCGGAGTACTGGGACATCCCGTACTTAAGCGACGCGGTCGCGCAGATCGACCGGACCCGCCTGCTCAACCTCACCTCGCAGGAGTGGTACGTCAAGGCGCTGATTGCGGCGTCGATCATCCTCGGCCTGCTTGGCCTGTGGATCCTGCTGGCGAACATCCGCTCCCGCGCGTTCTCCCAGCGCGATATCGTTCCCGCGGACCCAGAGCACGGCGACACCACGATCAACGTCCAACGTGTAGCCGATGCGGCGTGCGACGTGCTGCGCACCTTGGACGAGGTCCACGGCGCGACCAGCCGCGTGGCAATGGTCGGGCAGCGCCCCACCGCAACGTTCACGGTGACCGCGAACCCGTCCTACCCGTTCGAAGATGCCGTGCGCATCATCGAGGCCGCGGACGAAGACTTCCGCATGGCCAACCACACCATGGAAATTGACACGGTGTGGAAGCTCCACCTGGACCGCGTGCCTGCCTAAACCTCCAGCAGCACGACGCGTTCCACTGGCCCCACCACGGTCGGCTCCCCGCCGCCGGGTGGGGCCACACGCATGTTGGCCCCCGCCTCGCACTCGAGGATTGTGTCAAACGCGATCAGCTTCTCCCCCACGCTTCGGCGCCCCTGCTCCCAGATCCTGATGCGCTGCCCGATGACGGCGCGGCGCCCGTCAACGAGAAGAACCAGCCAACGCGCGCTGCCTACGTCCTGTCGCTTCAGGCCGGTGAGGCTCGGCGGGTTGAGGGGCAAGGGAGTCACGAGGGTGGCCACACCCAGGCGGTGCTCGACGCCGTCAGCGCTCTCCAGCACGAGCGGCAGCCCCGGGCCGGTGCGGCGCAGCGCGCTGTACTCCCACACGGCGGGCATGCGATCGCGGTACTGGGCACTTCGCACCACCGCCGCGCCGGCGCTGAGGGTGACCAACTGGTCCGGGGCGGTGGTGGTGATCAGGGCGGGGGTCGTGGGGTCGTCGAGAAGCGAGGGGTGCTCAGACTCGAGCGCGGCGAGGAGGTCTAGTGCTTCCTCATCCGTGCTCCCCCACGACAGCCCGCGGTGCTGCAGCACCCCCACGAGCTGGCCCAGGGTGAGATCCGGCTGGCCCTCCCAGGCCCGTTGCAGCGCCTGGGCCAGTCGGGGGATACGGGTGGGATCTTGCACCCCACCACCGTAGCCGGTCGTACCCCAGAAACGACGAAAGCCGCCTCCCCGAGGGGGAAGCGGCTTTTAAGACCCGACTTGGATTAGTCGATGATCTTGGTCACGCGGCCAGCGCCGACGGTGCGGGAGCCCTCGCGGATAGCGAAGCGCAGGCCCTCGTCCATAGCAACCGGCTGGATGAGCTCAACGGTCATCTCAACGTTGTCGCCCGGCATGACCATCTCGGTGCCCTCCGGCAGCTTCACAACACCGGTCACGTCGGTGGTGCGGAAGTAGAACTGCGGACGGTAGTTGTCGAAGAACGGGGTGTGGCGACCGCCCTCGTCCTTGGACAGGACGTAGACGGAACCCTCGAACTTGGTGTGCGGGGTGTAAGCGCCCGGCTTGATGACGACCTGGCCGCGCTCGACGTCCTCGCGCTTCAGACCACGGAGCAGCAGAGCGGCGTTGTCGCCGGCCTCAGCGGTGTCGAGAAGCTTGTTGAACATCTCGATGGAGGTAACGGTGGTCTTCTGGGACTTCTCGCGGATACCGATGATCTCGACCTCGTCGTTGAGGTTGAGCACGCCGCGCTCCACACGACCGGTAACCACGGTACCGCGGCCGGAAATGGTGAAGATGTCCTCGATCGGCATCAGGAACGGCTTGTCGGTCTCGCGCTCCGGATCCGGGATGGAATCGTCGCAAGCCTGCATGAGGTCGAGCACGGACTGAACCCACTTCTCGTCGCCCTCAAGAGCCTTCAGAGCGGAGATGTGAACGATCGGAGCGTCCTCGTCGTAGTCCTGCTCGGCCAGCAGCTCGCGGACCTCCATCTCGACGAGCTCGATGATCTCCTCATCGTCGACCATGTCGCACTTGTTCAGCGCAACGAGGATGTACGGAACGCCGACCTGGCGGGCGAGCAGCACGTGCTCGCGGGTCTGCGGCATCGGGCCGTCGGTAGCAGCGACCACGAGGATGGCGCCGTCCATCTGAGCAGCACCGGTAATCATGTTCTTGATGTAGTCGGCGTGGCCCGGGGCGTCAACGTGTGCGTAGTGGCGCTTCGGGGTGTTGTACTCCACGTGGGAGATGTTGATGGTAATACCGCGCTCGCGCTCCTCCGGAGCCTTGTCAATCGCGTCGAAGGCGAAAGCCTTGTTCTCCTCCGGGTACGCGTCAGCCAGCACCTTGGTGATGGCAGCGGTGGTGGTGGTCTTGCCGTGGTCAACGTGGCCGATCGTGCCGATGTTCACGTGCGGCTTAAGACGCTCAAACTTTTCCTTAGACAAGGTATGTCCTCCTGGATCGGTGACTACGACCTTCGCAGCCACGTGGTTTTTATTGCCCCGAACTTAGAACCCTACAAGGGCCAAGTAGGGGGCCATTTCACAATGTGCCAGTTACAAGATCCTAGATATCCATAGGCCGTTTTTCAAACCGGCCGACCCGGACAAAAGTCGGATCAGATCACGGGGTAACGGCTGGCTGGGACCACGCTGTCCGTCGCAAAGCAACTGCGCGATTCCAGCTCGGCCGCTACCCCTCAGGGCCGCTGGCACGCGGCCCTGGGCAAGGGGTTACTTGCCGTTGCGCTCGTCGATGATCTCCTGAGCGACAGACTGCGGAACCTCAGCGTAGGAGTCGAACACCATGGTGAAGTTCGCGCGGCCGGCGGTGGAGGAACGCAGGTCACCGATGTAGCCGAACATCTCGGACAGCGGCACCTTCGCGCGCACAACCTTGGCGCCCGAGCGGTCCTCCATCGCGTAAACCTGGCCACGGCGGGAGCTGATGTCACCGTTGACGGTACCCATGTACTCCTCCGGAGTCACAACCTCGACGGCCATGACCGGCTCGAGCAGCACCGGCTTCGCCTTTGCGACAGCTTCCTTCAGCGCCTGGGAACCAGCAACCTTGAACGCCATTTCAGAGGAGTCAACCTCGTGGTAAGCGCCGTCCTCAAGGGTGGCCTTGATGTTCACCAGCGGGAAGCCGGCGAGGAAGCCGTACTGCATCGCGTCCTGGATACCTGCATCCACGGACGGGATGTACTCCTTGGGCACGCGGCCACCGGTCACTGCGTTCTCGAAGTGGTAGGTCGCGGACTGGCCCTCTTCCAGCTCCTCGGCCTCCGGGTTGTACGGCTCGATGGTGACGATGACCTTCGCGAACTGACCCGAACCACCGGTCTGCTTCTTGTGGGTGTAGTCGAGGTGCTCGACCTTCTTGCGAATGGTCTCGCGGTACGCAACCTGCGGGGAACCGATGTTGGCCTCGACCTTGAACTCGCGCTTCATGCGGTCAACCAGCACGTCGAGGTGCAGCTCGCCCATGCCGCCGATGATGGTCTGGCCGGTTTCCTCATCCAGCTTGACGGTAAAGGTCGGGTCCTCTTCCGCCAGCTTCTGAATAGCGGTACCAAGCTTCTCCTGGTCAGCCTTGGTCTTCGGCTCGATGGCCACCTGGATCACCGGATCCGGGAAGTCCATCGACTCCAGGATGATCGGGTGGTCCGGGTTGCACAGGGTGTCACCGGTGGTGGTTTCCTTCAGGCCGATGAACGCGTAGATGTTACCGGCGTCGGCGTGCTCGACCGGGTTCTCCTTGTTCGCGTGCATCTGGAAGAGCTTGCCCACGCGCTCCTTCTTGGACTTCGTGGAGTTGAGCATCTCCTCGCCCGGGATGGCCTGGCCGGAGTACACGCGCACGTAGGTGAGCTTGCCGAAGAACGGGTGAACGGCAATCTTGAACGCAAGCGCGGAGAACGGCTCGTCCACGGACGGCTTACGGGTCAGGTCAGACTCGCCGTCGACGGAGGTGCCGTGGACCTCGCCGATGTCCAGCGGGTTCGGCAGGTATTCAACGACAGCGTCCAGGAGCGGCTCGATGCCCTTGTTGCGGTATGCGGTACCACAGAACACCGGGTAGATCTCGGAGTTAACCGTCATCTTGCGGATAGCAGCCTTAATTTCTTCCTTCGTCAGCTCCTCGCCGCCGAAGTACTTCTCCATGAGCTCCTCGTCGGACTCAGCGACCGTCTCGAGCAGCTTCTCGCGGTACTCCTCAGCCTTGTCCTGCAGCTCAGCCGGGATCTCCTGGATCTGCGGCGGGGTGCCGGTCTCGACCTTGCCCGGCCACATCAGCGCCTTCATCTCGATGAGGTCGACGACGCCGTCGAAGTCGTCCTCAGCGCCGATCGGGATCTGCATAACCAACGGCTTCGCGCCGAGGCGGTCGACGATGGTACCGACAGTGTAGTAGAAGTCAGCGCCCAGCTTGTCCATCTTGTTGACGAAGCAGATACGGGGGACCTCGTACTTCGCAGCCTGACGCCACACCTGCTCGGACTGCGGCTCCACGCCCTCCTTGCCGTCGAACACTGCAACAGCGCCGTCGAGGACGCGGAGGGAGCGCTCCACCTCAACGGTGAAGTCGACGTGGCCCGGGGTGTCGATGATGTTGATCTGGTTACCGTTCCAGAAACAGGTCACCGCGGCGGAGGTAATGGTGATGCCGCGCTCTTTCTCCTGCTCCATCCAGTCGGTGGTCGCGCCACCGTCGTGGGTCTCACCGACCTTGCGGTTGATACCCGTGTAGAACAGGATGCGCTCGGTCGTGGTGGTCTTACCAGCATCGATGTGAGCCATGATGCCGATGTTGCGAACCTTCGCGAGGTCCTTAAGCACTTCTTGTGCCACGTTTTTACCCCAACTTTGTCAGTCGTCGGCGCCAGCTGGGCGCCTTGTCGGTCAGTTGTCCTTTGTCGATTCTGCCACCGTTTCCCGACGGCGGCAGCGCGAGCCCTTGCTTAGCGACGAAAAACCCGGCCGCATCCCGCCCCTGGAAAGGGAGCCGTTATGCAGTTGCCGGGTCTCGTTGCCATGTGCACGTATCGGACTACCAGCGGTAGTGAGCGAAGGCGCGGTTGGCCTCAGCCATCTTGTGCGTGTCCTCGCGGCGCTTCACGGATGCGCCGAGACCGTTGGACGCATCCAGGATCTCGTTCGCCAGACGCTCCGTCATGGAGTTCTCGCGGCGCTGGCGGGTGAAGGTCACCATCCAACGCAGAGCGAGGGTGGTGGAGCGGGCCGGCTTCACGTCGACCGGCACCTGGTAGGTCGCGCCACCGACACGGCGGGAGCGAACCTCGAGGTCCGGGCGGATGTTGCCAATGGCCTTCTCCAGGGTGCCAACCGGGTCGGTGCCGGTCTTCTCGCGGCACTGCTCGAGCGCGCCGTAGACGATGCGCTCAGCGGTGGACTTTTTGCCGTCCTGCAGGATCTTGTTCACCAACATGGTGACAAGCTCGGAACCGTAAACCGGATCCTTGACTACGGGACGCTTCGGTGCTTGTTGCTTACGCATTGATTACTGTCCCTTCTTCGCGCCGTAACGGGAGCGAGCCTGCTTGCGGTCCTTGACACCCTGGGTATCCAGTGCGCCGCGGATGATCTTGTAACGGACACCCGGCAGGTCCTTCACACGACCACCGCGCACGAGCACCATGGAGTGCTCCTGCAGGTTGTGGCCCTCACCCGGGATGTAGGCGGAAACCTCGATGCCGGAGGTCAGACGCACACGCGCAACCTTGCGCAGTGCCGAGTTCGGCTTCTTCGGGGTGGTGGTGTACACACGCGTGCACACGCCGCGGCGCTGCGGGGAACCCTTCAGCGCAGCAGTTGCCACCTTGGTGGACTTGTCGGTGCGGCCCTTGCGGACCAGCTGCTGAATAGTAGGCATTCACACTCTTTCGTGGTTACGCGCCGGTGCACATGTGGGCATACATGCAAAAATGGGGGCTCTTCTTCGGGGCCCTGCCGATTGCATGAACACCCACGTGCCGGTGGCGCATGGAGTTCGAGAAACTTCGCACCGCAACGCGCGGGCGAAACCTCGACGAATGTACACCGGAGGTTCGTCGAAAAGCAAACTGCGTATCGACGAGCCCCCGGTTACACTGCAGCCATGCAAGGCGCTGCGCTGCGGGACATCGCCCGCGAGTCCGTGATCATCCCGGCACGCGCGCTTCGGCTGCTGGTCCAGCATCTGCCACAGCTCATCACCATCATCTGTCTCGGCCTAGCCGGCCGGCAAGCCGTGATCTGGTTTGCGTACTGGATCTCGAGTTTTAACACGCTCCTGGCGAACCTGCTCATGCCACTTGCCCCGTTGTCGGTGATGTTCTCGCTCATCCTCGCGCTTTGGCTGCTGCGGCCCTCACTCCCCTTTCTCGCCGCGACGTTCCCAGACCGCAAAGACACCCCGACCCGCACCCGCGTCCTCTCCGCGGGCGGCATGCTCATTTCCTTCCTTACCGTGTACGCCACCCACGGGATGCTCAAGGAGGACCTCGCAGCGTTTCGCCGCGCCGCCACCTACGACGAGTACATCAACCAGGGTTTAGAGGCTGATTTCACCCGCGCGTTCGTGGACGGGACGTGGTCGCTCATCGGTCTCATCGGCGGCACCATCGTGCTGCGCAAGATCATCGGGTACTTCGCCTTGGCGGAGAAGGGCCTCGGGTTCACCTACCTCGCGGCCTACCTTGAGGTCCTGTGGATGACCACGGTGTCCGTGTTCCTTACCAACAAACTCTCCGCCGTGCAGGACTGGGCGCTGACCCGACGCTCCATTGCCCCCGCGTACCGCCAGTACCAGGAGTTCGTGGTCCAGCTCGAAGATTCCGCAGGCCCGCTTTACGACGTTTGGACGTGGCTCGGCGACACCCTCCCCTCCCTGGGCCAGCTGGTGACCGTCCCAATCGCCTGGCTCACCCTCGGCGCCGTGGTCTTCGGCACCTCGCTGACGGCGAAGGAGGCGGCATCGGGTGAGACTGCCGGTGACGGAGATGAAGATGACGGCGCCACGAACATGCGCGGCCGAGTCCGGGCAGCGGCGAGGGGAGAGGCCAAACATGCCGTCGAAGAAGCGATGCAACCCGTCGCCGGGCCGCTGAAGACGACGTGGAAGGGCTTGAAGACGTTGGCGCGGGCCGGGCTGGTACCGATGGTGATCTTCTGCATCGTGTTCATGCTCGCCGTCGCAGTTGAGCTGGGTGTGGTCGAAATCGGCCGGGCAATCGTCGGGCCCCAGTTTTTTAACCTCGAGGTCGAGCAGATCCTCGCTTACATCTTGATCGTCGCGCGCGCCGCGTACCTTATCGTCGTGGTGTGCCTGATCGCCTCAGGGCTGGACTTCTTCCTGCGCCACAGTTACGCGCCGCCGGAGGGCTCCTCAGATGCAGCTCTGGACACCAGCTCATCGATGAAGTCTTCGGGCTCCGGCAGCTCCAGCGTGACACAGTCCGGCACCGCCCAGTAGAAGGTTAGCGTGCGAGGCTGCACCCCGTGAGGCACCACAATCGCATTGAGTTTTCTCCATTTCTCCGGACGCGGTGAGCCTGGGTCGATCATCCGCTCCTCCGACATGAACTCCACTCCCCGAACACTTGGGCCCTCCTTACCGCGAGGGACACAGTCTTCGTCCATGCCGAGCAACAGCTGGTTTTTGAGGTTTCCCTCTAGCATCGTCTTATAGCTGGGGTACTCTCTCCCGTCCGAACCCTCGGCTCGGGCCCAGCACTGCACCAGGATGGCATCAGGAGGGGCTTCCCACTCCGTCCGTGCGACCCACACGTCGAAGCCCTCCTTGGTGGTGAAGCCCAGCGGGTTGTCTGGTGCAAGCTTCTCGAAATCGACAACGCGCACGGAGGCCGCGCGACGCGCGTCTTCAAAACCCACCGGGAAATCGAAGCTGGCTGTCTCCCCCGGCGCGACAACCATCTCATTGGACCACGAGTTCGGCTTGACCAGGCTGAAGTATGGCTGGGACGAAGCGGCCAGCATCAGGCCAGCTGCTACCGGTGCGCTGAGCCACCAATACCATTTCATATCCGCATGCCCTCCCGAACGAGCTCTGGGACCTCGTTCGCTTCCGCCAATATCGGATCGAGCGGGATGACCATCAGCGGCCCCATGCGGCTGGGTACCCTGAAAGTGAGACTGGCCCCTGGAAGCTGTTCCCGCGGAATCTCCACAACCATCGTGCACGTGCTGCGCAAGCCTGGGTATATCTCGTCACAGTCTTGCGGTATATAGCTCTCCGACAGGTATTCTTTCCCGTCAGTAGATCTCACCGACAGTTTCGGCGTTTTCGCGTCCTTGATGTACGTGAATTCGAGCACTAACCAGACCGCGTTGGTAGGCACGCCGTTCAAGTTCTCAGTCAGGGTTGCTCGCACATCGTCCACCTCCCCGATGATTGGCGCCTGGTTGCCGTAAATGAACGGGGCGGCGGCTACCTGTTGGGCAGACGGGAGGGCGTCGCGAAGCTGCATGCCCAAGACCAGCAGCGCGAGCGCTGCCGCCACCGTCCACACGCGCATGTCGCCTTTCACTTCAGGCTTACCTCCGCGACCACCTCACTCGGCAGCCAACTCGTGTCACCGTCGAGGATCGACTTTTTGAACTCGTAACTTTCCAGCACCAGTGTGTCCGCGGCGGCTGCCTGGCCGGGGCCGGAACCGTCGAGAGGATCGTAGAACGCGAGCGCGATGTCGAGCGGAACATCCGGGTTGGAGTGAATCTGTTCGCCGAAATCATCTAAGGGCAGTTCGTTTCCGGTGATACGGAACGTCTTGGACAGGAACTCGGGCTGTTGGTCGTGCGGTAGTTCCGAGTTCCTCAGCTTGAATATCTTGAGCAAATCGAAGGGGCCCAACGCCACCGACGTCGTATTGGTCACCCGCATTTCAATCACCCGGATGCCATCCTTGACGTAGGTTCTCCGGATCTCCACATCCAGCGGCGCGACCTTCATTTGGATTGGTTCGTCTCCGGCCACGGGCGCGGCAGCCGTGACGAAACCTTTCGGCTCCGCCGCGTCGAACCCACCCAGAAGCCCCGTGACACCGGCCAGAGCAAGCAACGCAAGGAGCGTCATGTTCGTGCGCGTTGCCAAGTCCCCGGCTGCAGACTTGACAAAGCCGCGCACCGGCGTCTTCGCATGCTTGGGGGACGTTCCGCTCACGCCTGGATTTTAAGCCGGAGCAGGGCGCCTGCGCGCGGGTTCGGGTTAACCTGGGCTCATGACCACACCAAATGCTCCCCGCAAGCGCGCCAGCAACGCCGAGCGCGAGCGCATTTCGCAGTTGCTTCACGACGCCCACGTTGACGGCCAGCTCACCCTCACCGAATTCGACGACCGCACAAAGGCACTGTGGGCCGCCATCTACGCCGACGAACTGCCCGCCCTCGTCGCAGACCTCTCCCCCGCGCCAGCACCAGTTCCGGCCACCCACGTCACCAGTGGGACCGCCGGCAGTGCCCTGTCGTTTTCCATTATGGGCGGCAGCGAACGAAGGGGCGACTGGTCGGTCGCGCCGACACACACCTCCATCACCGTGATGGGCGGCAACAGCCTGGACCTGCGCGAGGCACGGCTCGGCGCCCACGAGACCGTCATTAACGCCGTCGCCGTAATGGGCGGCATCGCCATCATCGTTCCGGAAGACGTGCGCGTTATCGACAACGGCATGGGCATCATGGGCGGTTTCGGCATCAAGGACCATCCCTCGTGCGGGCTCTCGTCTGCTGATGTCCCCGACGAGGCACCGGTAGTGCGAGTGCGCGGCTTGGCCCTGATGGGCGGGGTGGGCATCATCCGCGCGGCACGCGACGCCGAGGTCCGCTAGATCCTCGGTGCGGTTGGTGCGGTGCCCCCGCGCGTTCCCGGGACAAATTTCGCACCCGCCCTCCCCGCGACCTGGGGAAACTGACAGATTCCACATCCCCCATGCAAAATCTGTCCCAGGCAGCAACGGCGGGGTAGGTACTAGGCCCCCAGAAGCGCCAAGGGGACCACAGCTACACCATCGGCGCGGCGGTACGCCTGGGAACCGGTGGTGAGGATGACGAGGTCGGAGACGTCGCCACGCATCTGCTCCTTGAACCAGTGGAGGTGACGGACGTCCCGGTTATCGATACCCGCCGCGAGCTTCACCTCGATACCCAACAGCGCGCCCCCTTGGCCCTCAACGACAAGGTCCACCTCGTGATCGCCGCCGTGAGTTCGCAGATGAAACGTCCGCGCTTGCGCTGCTTGGGCCACAATCCGAACACCGAGCGCCGCCAGCGATTCGAGCAAGGGGCCGAACATGTGCGCCCCACGTCCATTAAGCAGATCGGTCGCGCTCAGGTCGAGCAGCCGTAGCGCGAGCGCAGGATCCGCAAGTTGGTGCTTCGGTGCTTGGCTTACCCGCTTAAGAGGGTTGCGGAACGAGGTCCATCCAGGAATCGGATCCAAGAGCCAAAGCTGTTGGAGGTGGTCACGGTAACGGATCGTCGTATCCTTGGACGGCTGGTACCCGTCGCCGCCTGTTGTTGCGTCCAGAATGCTGCTGTACGTCGCGGTTGTCGACGATGCGGCAGCGTACGCGGCGAGCCAACGGCGCAGCGTTTCGGGCCGCCGAACCTCGACGTCTCGGTCCGGTAGATCTCGATCGATGATTCGCAACAGATACGAATCCAGCTGTACCTGCTGCAACCTGGGTGGCAAGGGCGCGATCCCGGGAAAGCCGCTGGAGGCGATTGCTTGTGCATACTCGACGATTGAGAAAGAGCTAGACCCCCCGATCTTCGCCTGTGACCCCGCGTAGCCGATGTCGGGGCCACCCTCGCTGCCGTAAAGCAGATCGGTAAAACTCACAGTCGGTTCCACCAGACCGCGCTCGTGCAGCCCCATCGGGCGCATCCTCAACGAAATGATACGACCCGCGCCGGAATGCGTTCCCGCGGCATCGACTGGCGTGGCAGACCCGGTCAACAGAAACCGCCCGGGCGGTGCCCCGGCATCAACTTGCCGGCGCACTGAGTCCCAGACCTGGGGAAGGTGCTGCCATTCGTCGAAAAGCACTCCTCCTTCCGGAAGTGCCTGTAGGTCGAAATCAGCGGCAACGATCTTTCGCTGATCGGGGTTATCCAGACTAAACGTGTGGGAAACACGTCGACCCGCCGTCTCAGTTTTACCGACGCCCTTGGGTCCGTCCAAGGCCACCGCGGCCAAATGGGGAAGGAGCTCGTCGAGCTCAGCGTCGATGGTTCGGTCTAGATAGGTCATGAGCTGGATATTAGCACCGCTACTCGACCATTTGCAGGGTTTCTACTCGACGTTTTGCAGGCGTCCTACTCGTCCATTTGCGGACTTTGGGTGGGGGCCGGAGGTCGTCGATAAGCAAGCAAAAGCCCGGCCCCAAAACCGGGACAGCAGACCGTGCTACGCCAGAAGCGCGGGCTGCTTAGAGTTCCTCGAAGCCGTACTCGTCGAGCGGGACGGAGGCACCGGTGAACTCGCCGTAACCCTCGTCGCCGTAGATCGAATCGCCGAAGGACGGGATGGAGTACGCGGCGCTGCGCGCAGCCTCCGTCGGCTTGACCTGGATGTTGCGGTAGCGGGAAATGCCCGTACCAGCCGGGATCAACTTACCGATGATCACGTTCTCCTTCAGGCCGATGAGCTTGTCGGAGCGCTTGTTGATCGCGGCGTCGGTGAGCACGCGGGTCGTCTCCTGGAAGGAGGCCGCCGAGAGCCAGGACTCGGTGGCTAGCGACGCCTTGGTGATGCCCATGATCTCGGAGCGCATCTCGGCGGGCTCGCCGCCGTCGGCCACAGCTGCGGCGTTGACCTGGCGTGCCTCGGAGAGGTCGACCAGCGTGCCCGGCAGGAACTCGGTGGTACCCGAGTCGATGACGGTACCGCGGCGCAGCATCTGGCGGATGATGATCTCGATGTGCTTGTCGTGGATCGACACACCCTGGGTGCGGTACACGGCCTGGACTTCGTCGATGAGGTGCTTCTCCACACCACGGCGGCCGAGAACCTCGAGGACGTCGTGCGGGTCGGCGGCACCGCGAAGCAGGCGCTCGCCCACCTCCACGTGGTCGCCCTCGCGCAGGCCGCGCTCGATGTAGGCGTCCGGGTTGGACTCCATCGGGCGGCGCACCTGCGCCAGGCCCTGACGCTTCGACAGCTTCTCGTACACCACGACGTCGGAGCCGTCATCCGGGTGGATGGTCAGCGTCCAGAAGTTGCCCTCGTCCTCGAGGGTGATGGTGCCTGCCACGGACGCGATCGGGGCGCGGTTCTTGGGCACGCGGGCCTCGAACAGCTCCTGAACACGCGGCAGACCACCGGTAATGTCGCCACCGACACCACCCTGGTGGAAGGTACGCATGGTCAGCTGCGTACCCGGCTCACCGATCGACTGGGCAGCGACGATGCCCACGGCCTCGCCGATGTCCACCAGCTGGCCAGATGCCATGGACTTGCCGTAGCACTTCGCGCACACGCCGGTCGGGGTCTGGCAGGTGAGCACCGAGCGCACCTTGATTTCGGTGACGCCGGCAGCCACGAGAGCGTCGATACGCTCCTCGCTCAGCTCGGTGCCGGCCTCGACGATGACCTCGCCATCAGCGTCGTTGGCATCGGCGGCGAGCACGCGGCCGGACACGGACGTCTCCACAAGATCGTGGCGGACGAATCGGCCGTCGTTGCCCGAGCCTGCTGCGGCGACGGCAACCGGGACCTTGACGCCCTGGTGGGTGCCGCAGTCCAGCTCGCGGACGATGACGTCCTGCGCCACGTCCACGAGACGACGCGTGAGGTAGCCGGAGTCCGCGGTACGCAGCGCGGTATCGGCCAGGCCCTTGCGGGAACCGTGGGAGTTGTTGAAGTACTCCATCACGGACAGGCCCTCGCGGAAGGAGGTCTTGATCGGGCGGGTGATGTACTCACCGCGCGAGTTCACGACCATGCCCTTCATGCCGGCCAGGGTCCAGATCTGGCGCATGTTACCGGCAGCACCAGACTTCACGATCATCGGAATCGGGTTGTCGTCCGGGTAGAGGTCCTCCACGGCCTGACCCACCTTGTTGGTGGCGTCCTGCCACAGCTCGACCAGGCGGTCGTAGCGGTTCTCCTCCGTCAGCGCACCCTTCTCCCAGAACTTGCGCTCGATGGCCTCGGCTTCCTTCTCGTACTGCTCGAGGACCTCGGTCTTGTTCGGGAGGATGAGCACGTCGGACATGGAGATGGTGATGCCGGAACGGGTTGCCCAGTAGAAGCCGGCATCCTTCATCTTGTCCAGCACCTGCGCGACGGTGATCATCGGGTACTTCTCCACCATCGACTGGATGATGTCGCCGAGCAGCACCTTGCCGGAGCCGCCGCCCTTACGCACCATGGCGCCTTCCTGGTACGGGAAGTTGAACGGCAGAAGCTCGTTGAACAGGATGCGGCCCAAGGTGGTGTCCGTGTTCCACGCCTGACCCTTGGTCCAGCCGTCGGGGAACTGCTCGGCTTCGATCTCAGGGGTCGGACGCAGGTGGTCAATGCGCACCTTGATCGGGGCCTGCAGACCCAGGACGCCCAGGTCGTAGGCCATGATGGCCTCGCGGTAGGACGAGTACACGCCACGTGCAGGTCCATTCTCGTCGGCAGGGGCGTAAGCGCCCTCGCCGCCGACCTCCTCGGGGCCCTTCTCCATGGTCAGGAAGTACAGGCCGGTCACCATGTCCAGGCGCGGCATAGCCAGCGGCTTACCGGATGCAGGGGACAGAATGTTGTTGGAGGACAGCATGAGGATGCGGGCCTCAGCCTGCGCCTCAGCGGACAGCGGCAGGTGGACTGCCATCTGGTCGCCGTCGAAGTCGGCGTTGAAGGCCTCACACGCGAGCGGGTGCAGCTGGATCGCCTTGCCCTCGACCAGCTTCGGCTCGAAGGCCTGGATGCCCAGGCGGTGCAACGTCGGCGCGCGGTTGAGCAGGACCGGGTGCTCCGAAATCGCCTCTTCCAGCACGTCCCACACCTCGGGGCGCTGGCGCTCCACCATGCGCTTGGCGCTCTTGATGTTCTGCGCGTAGTCGTTGTCCACCAGGCGCTTCATCACGAACGGCTTGAACAGCTCGAGGGCCATGCGCTTCGGCAGACCACACTCGTGCATCTTCAGCTGCGGACCAACGATGATCACGGAACGGCCGGAGTAGTCCACGCGCTTACCCAGCAGGTTCTGGCGGAAGCGGCCCTGCTTGCCCTTCAACAAGTCAGACAGGGACTTCAGCGGGCGGGTACCCGGGCCGGTGACGGGGCGGCCGCGGCGGCCATTGTCAAACAGGGCGTCAACGGACTCCTGCAGCATGCGCTTCTCGTTGTTCACGATGATCTCGGGCGCACCCAGATCGATCATGCGCTTCAAACGGTTGTTGCGGTTGATCACGCGGCGGTACAGGTCGTTCAGGTCGGAGGTGGCAAAGCGGCCACCGTCGAGCTGCACCATCGGGCGAAGCTCCGGCGGGATCACCGGAATCGCGTCGAGGATCATGCCAGCCGGGTCGTTGCCCGAGCGCTGGAACGCGGCCACCACGCGCAGGCGCTTCAGTGCGCGCACCTTGCGCTGACCCTTGCCCTCGGCGATGATGCCGCGCAGCTCCTCGGCCTCGGCGTCGAGGTCGAAGTTGCGGATCAAGGTCTGGATCGCCTCAGCACCCATGCCGCCGGTGAAGTAATCCTCGTAGCGGTCAACGAGCTCCTCGTACAGGTTCTCGTCAATAATCATCTGCTTTACGGCGAGCTTCTGGAACGTGGTCCAGATCTCGTCCAGGCGCTCTACCTCACGCTCACCCGCCTCGCGGATGTGCTGCATCTCCTTGTCGGCCGCGTTCTGCACCTTCTTGCGGGCAGCCGCGGTCGCGCCGGAGGCCTCAAGCTCAGCGAGGTCCTCCTCCAGCTTCTGCGCGCGATCGGCGATCTCGGAGTTGGCGTCGTCCTCGACTTCCTTCTTCTCCATCAACATCTCCGCCTCAAGGGTGGACATGTCGTTGTGACGCGCCTCCTCGTCCACGGACGTAATGATGTTCGCGGCGAAGTAAATGATGCGCTCAAGATCCTTCGGCGCCAGGTCAAGCAGGTAACCCAAGCGCGACGGCACACCCTTGAAGTACCAGATATGGGTCACGGGTGCGGCCAGCTCGATGTGGCCCATGCGCTCACGGCGCACCTTGGACTTGGTCACCTCGACGCCGCAGCGCTCACAGATGATGCCCTTGTAGCGCACGCGCTTGTACTTGCCGCAGGCGCACTCCCAGTCACGGGTGGGGCCGAAGATGCGCTCGCAGAACAGGCCGTCCTTCTCCGGCTTGAGGGTGCGGTAGTTAATGGTCTCCGGCTTCTTCACTTCGCCGTGGGACCAGCGACGGATGTCGTCGGCTGTGGCCAGGCCGATGCGAAGCTCGTCGAAGAGGTTTACGTCAAACACGTAAAAATTCCTTTTCAGTAGTTTTGTGCAAGTTCGTTCGTCGGAGCGTCGATAAGCAATTGCTTATCGACGTTCCCCTGGCTATGCCGTGTCAGCCGCAGCGCCCTCGTCGCGGGACAGGTTGATGCCCAGGGAGGACCCGGCCTGGTCGAACTCGTCGTCATCCCCGTCGAGCTCCATCGGAGTGCCGTCAGTCGACAGCACCTCAACGTTCAGGCAAAGCGACTGCAGCTCCTTGAGCAGCACCTTAAAGGACTCCGGAATACCCGGGTCCGGGATGTTGTCGCCTTTGACAATCGCCTCGTAGACCTTCACACGGCCCACCACGTCATCGGACTTGATCGTGAGCAGCTCCTGCAGGGTGTAGGCGGCGCCGTACGCCTGCATCGCCCACACCTCCATCTCGCCGAAACGCTGGCCACCGAACTGGGCCTTACCGCCCAGCGGCTGCTGCGTAATCATGGAGTACGGGCCGGTAGAACGGGCGTGAATCTTCTCGTCCACCAGGTGGTGCAGCTTGAGCATGTACATGTAGCCAACCGCAATCGGGTACTTGTACGGCTCACCGGAACGACCGTCGAAAAGCGTGGTCTTGCCCTGGCCGTCAACCATGACGTCGCCGTCGCGGTTCGGGCGGGTGTTAGCCAGAAGCCCCTCGATCTCGTCGTTGGTCGCGCCGTCGAACACCGGGGTCGCGGTGAGCGAGTCAGCCGGCACGTCGTAGAGGTGCTCCGGCAGCGTCTCCAAAAGCTTCGCGTTCTTCGGGTCGTCCGGGTTCACCGTCCAGCCGGCCTTCGCCAGCCAGCCCAGGTGCACCTCGAGGACCTGACCGATGTTCATACGACGCGGCACGCCGTGCGTGTTCAGCAGGATGTCAACCGGGGTACCGTCCGCCATGAACGGCATGTCCTCCTGCGGCAGGATCTTGCCCACGACACCCTTGTTGCCGTGGCGGCCAGCCATCTTGTCGCCGTCCTGGATCTTGCGCTTCTGGGCCACGTACACGCGGATCATCTCGTTGACGCCCGGCGACAGATCGTCGTCGTCCTCGCGGGAGAAGCGGCGCACGGCAATGACCTTGCCCTGCTCGCCGTGCGGCACCTTCAGGGAGGTGTCGCGAACCTCGCGCGCCTTCTCGCCGAAGATGGCGCGCAGCAGGCGCTCCTCCGGGGTCAGCTCGGTCTCGCCCTTCGGGGTGACCTTGCCCACCAGGATGTCGCCGTCGCGCACGTCCGCGCCGATGCGGATGATGCCGCGCTCGTCGAGGTCCTTGAGCACTTCCTCGGACACGTTCGGGATCTCGCGCGTGATCTCCTCGGCACCCAGCTTGGTGTCGCGGGCGTCGATCTCGTGCTCCTCGATGTGCACGGAGGTAAGGATGTCCTCTTCCACCACGCGCTGGTTCAGGATGATGGCGTCCTCATAGTTGTGGCCTTCCCACGGCATGAACGCGACCAGGAGGTTGCGGCCGAGGGCCATCTCGCCGTCCTTGGTACCCGGGCCGTCGGCGATGACCTGACCGGCCTCGACGCGCTCGCCCTGGTCCACGATCGGGGTCTGGTTGTAGCAGGTGCCCTGGTTCGTGCGCTCGAAGGTGCGCAGCATGTAGGTGTCGCGCTGGCCTTCGTCGTCCATCACCGTGATGAAGTCGCCGGTGACGTTCTCCACCACTCCGGACTTCTTCGAAATGACCACGTCGCCCGCGTCGTAGGCGGCGCGCTGCTCCATGCCGGTGGCCACGTAGGCGGCCTCGGAGCGCAGCAGCGGCACGGCCTGCTTCTGCATGTTCGCACCCATGAGGGCACGGTTCGCGTCGTCGTGCTCCAGGAACGGAATCATCGCCGTAGCGACGGAGACCATCTGGCGCGGCGAGATATCCAGGTAGTCCACGCCGTTCGGGCCAACGACGCCGATGTCGCCGTCCTTCAAGCGGACCTCGATGCGCTCGCCGGTGAGCTTGCCGTCCTTGTCCATCGGGGTGGCCGCCTGCGCGATGGCGTAGCGGTCCTCCTCGTCGGCGGTGAGGTAGTCGATCTGGTCCGTGAGCTGGCCGTTTTCCACCTTCTGGTACGGCGTCTCAATGAAACCGAACGGGTTCACGCGGGCGTAGGACGCCAGCGCGCCAATGAGGCCGATGTTCGGGCCTTCCGGGGTCTCAATCGGGCACATGCGGCCGTAGTGGGACGGGTGCACGTCTCGCACCTCGATGCCGGCGCGCTCACGGGACAGACCACCCGGGCCGAGCGCGGACAGACGGCGCTTGTGGGTCAGGCCGGACAGGGAGTTGTTCTGGTCCATGAACTGCGACAGCTGCGAGGTACCGAAGAACTCGCGGATCGCCGCCGAGACCGGGCGCACGTTGATCAGGGAGGTCGGCGTAATGGACTCAGCGTCCTGGGTGGTCATGCGCTCGCGCACCACGCGCTCCATGCGGGACAGGCCCACGCGGACCTGGTTCTGGATCAGCTCGCCCACCGTGCGCAGACGACGGTTGCCAAAGTGGTCGATGTCGTCGGTGTTCACCGGGATGACCACGCCCTCCGGCGACGTCATCTCGGTCTCGCCGGCGTGCAGGCGTACCAGGTACTCCAGCGTGGTAGCAATGTCTTCCTCGGTGAGCACCATGAGGCCGTCGTGGTCGCCGCCGAGACCCAGCTTGCGGTTCACCTTGTAGCGGCCCACGCGTGCGAGGTCGTAGCGCTTCGCCTTGAAGAAGGAGTTCTCCAGCAGGGACTGCGCCAGATCGCGCGTCGGCTGCTCGCCCGGGCGCTGCTTGCGGTAGATCTCCAGCAGTGCCTCGTCCGTGTTGGCCACGCTATCAGACTCGAGGGTGGACATCATGATCTCGGAGAAACCGAAGCGCTCCGTGATCTGCTCGGTGGTCCAACCCAGTGCCTTCAGCAGCACCGTCACCGGCTGGCGACGCTTACGGTCAATGCGCACACCCACCGTGTCGCGCTTGTCCACATCAAACTCCAGCCACGCGCCGCGCGACGGGATGACCTTCACGGAGTGCAGCGGACGCTCCGTGGACTTGTCAATCGTCTCGTCGAAGTACACGCCCGGCGAGCGAACCAGCTGGGACACAACGACACGCTCGGTGCCGTTGACAATAAAGGTGCCCTTGTCCGTCATCAGCGGGAAGTCGCCGATGAACACGGTCTGGGACTTGATCTCCTGCGTGTCGTTGTTAATGAACTCCGCCGTCACGTACAGCGGGGCGGAGTAGTTGATGTCCTTCTCCTTGCACTCGTCGATCGTGTACTTCACGTCTTCGAAGCGCGGCTCGGACAACGACAGGCTCATGTTGCCGGAGTAATCCTCGATCGGAGAAATCTCCTCGAGGATGTCCTCCAGGCCGGAGGTCACGCGCGCATCAGCGCCGCGGTGAGCCTGCTCGCGCTCACGCCACTCGGGCGTGCCGACGAGCCAGGCAAAGGATTCGAGCTGTACATCCAGAAGACCCGGGACGGTGATCGGCTCATTAATCTTCGCGAACGAGTGTCGTTCGGGAGCCCCGGGGATATCAGCCATATTCATGGTCTGGTCTGAGACTGCCAAGTTGGGTCCTTCCAGCACCTTGGGCGGAAGCCTCCTCGGCCGCTCTGGCGTGCGCGTGCGAGGGGCATTTCCGCAGGATAAGTTAGCATTCGGTCTGCTTCGGAAGACCCGCCCCCAGAGACAACAAAATCACCTTGTCAAATAGCATTTGAGCAAGGTTTGAAGTGGTTGGCTAGAGACGGCTTCCAGCGCAACGAGTCAGCTTATAGCACAAACCCATACTTGTAAAGGCCACCGCCACGACACGGGTATGATTCCGGGCTTTTGCCGTCCTGCCCGGTTTTGCCGGGAAGCTTAGCACTAGATGCCGAGCTGCCGTCAAGCGCTTGTCGACGAACGCCCCGGACGCAGCGCGCCGATCAGGCCCAACGCGCTAAGTAATGCGCCGATACCCACGACTACCCAGCGCCCCACGAGCAACCCACCGGCCACATTCGACCCGTCTAAGCGGCCCAGGATCTCCTCCGTCTGCGCCCGGTCCATAGCGCCGTCATACGTGACGACGTTTTGCACCCCACGCCCCTCCAACGTTCCGTAGAAATCATCGACCTTCTCATCGATGCCCACCACCACACCGGTGACCTGATCCACGAGCAACTCCCGCAATGCGGTGTGGAAGAGGAAGGTCCGCTCCCCCTCCACTGTCAACGTGTTTCGCATGTCCGCGTACCGCATTGCGACATTCGTCGGCGCGATCTCCTGCCGGAAGCGGTACACCGTGCGCCCCGCGATCTCCTCCTCGCCCACAAACTCCGCGGCGGCGCTCCCCCGCAAGACCGGGTCAAACACCGCGACGGCGTCGCGCTTCACAGGCGACGGGAACTTCAGCCACACCCCTTCAACCGGCACGGTCGCCGAAGGCATGGCCATCACCAGCTGCACATCGGCAGGCCCCTTTGCCTCCCCCGTCACCCGGTCCAACTGGAACGACCACGTTGACGCCGACACCAGATCGTCGAAATCGCTCCCCGACTCCCCAGCACGCAACGTGTCGCCCACGCGCACACTCGCCACATCCCCGTTCGACGGGTTCTGGATATCCATGTGCAGCTGGTGCGTCACCGGAGCCGGGTTGCCGTCCTTGGTCCCGTCCGGGTCGTGCACAGTCCAGGTGGCGTTGCCGAGGGTGAGGGGGAGACGGGAGCCGTCGATAAGCACACGCGGAGCGAGGAGCCCTGCCACCACCAGCGCGACGCCCAGGCCAGCGAGCAGCGCGGACAGGATTCTGGAGGTGGGCAGCATGGTGGAAAAGTGTAGCGCAGCGAAATGACGAAACCCCCGCCGGTCGCGGTTGCGGCCGGTGGGGGCGTCGGTAAGCGGGAAGTGCTTACTTGAGGGTGACGGTTGCGCCAGCCTCTTCCAGCTTGGTCTTGGCAGCCTCGGCGTCGTCCTTGTTGGCGCCCTCGAGGATGGCCTTCGGTGCGCCCTCGACCATTTCCTTGGCGTCCTTCAGGCCCAGGCCCGGAACGAGCTCGCGCACGACCTTGATCACGCCGATCTTCTTGTCGCCAGCGGACTCGAGCACGACGTCGAACTCGTCCTTCTCCTCAGCGGCAGCCTCGCCGCCAGCGGCCGGAGCGCCTGCGGCTGCAACAGCAACCGGAGCAGCAGCGGTCACGTCGAAGACCTCCTCGAACTCCTTGAGGAACTCGGAGAGCTCGATGAGGGTCATTTCCTTGAACTGCTCGATGAGCTCGTCCTTGGTCAGCTTTGCCATGGTGGCATCCTTTCGGTAGGTGGGCAGTCATTGCCCGGGTGTAAAAGTGTGTTATGCAGCGTTTTCTTGCTTGTCCTGCAGCGCAGCGACAAGGCGAGCCGTCTTGGACGCCGGAGCCTGGAACAGGCCGGCAGCCTTTGCCAAGGAACCCTGGAACGCGCCAGCGATCTTTGCAAGGGTGGTCTCGCGGTTGTCCATCTCGGCCAGAGCGTCGACCTGGGAAGCGTCGAGGACGTTGCCGTCCATGTAGCCGCCCTTGATCACGAACGCGTCGTGGTCCTTGTTGAACTTCTTCATCACCTTCGCAGCGTCAACAGCCGCGTCGCCCTTGATGAAGGCGACGGCCGTCGGGCCGGTGAGGTAATCGTCGAGACCCTCCATACCCTGCTCGGTGGCAGCGATCTTGATGAGGGTGTTCTTGGCGACGTGGTACTCGACATCAAAACCCAGCTCGCCGCGCAGCTCCTGCAGCTGACCCACGGTCAGGCCACGGTACTCGGTGAGCACGATGGAGCTCGCCTCGGCGAACTTGTTCTTGAGCTCTGCGAGCTCCGCAACGTTCTTCGGGTTTGCCATGACACACGCCTCCCTTCAAATACTTGTCAGATGTATCCGCCGGGGCATTTCGCTTTTCGACGAAAAACAGTGAACGCCCCGTGCAGAAGCACGAGGCATTGAAATGCGCCACGTTTCTCCTGCGTGGGCCGGCCCCTTGCGAGGCACCTTCGACTTCCTTTGCGGGAAGTAGCCGACGGTCTTCGGTGAAACTTGAGCTCAGGCTTGCGCCTGTTCAAACTTCGGTTGGGTATGTTAGCGGGCCGTCGCGCCCAGGCCAAATCGCCCCACAACCGTTAGGCCGGCCGCTGCCGCGAGCTCCGTTCTTTCAGGATCCGGTGAATTTCGGACGGGTGTCGCGCCCAGAGTGCACCTTCGTCAGGGGTGAAGCCGAGATATTCATCCAGGCTCCTCCCTTCAGCCCCTGGCTCATCGTCGTGCCACGCGTCGACCCAGTCGTCGATATCCTCCGGTGTGGCGTTTCCCGCCAGATAGCTGTCGATGAACGTCCTAAACATCGATCCTCCTGCCCTTGACCGCCGGGCCAATCCGGTCGCCTGTTTGGGCGTGAAAAACCCCAATATGTCTTCCACGGAGGTTATACCCCTCCACATGCCCATGCAATGGGTCATACTCGAACAAAAGTTTTTCAGTATTGTCCCGCCACCGCGGTTTCGTCCGTCCCCGTAGTCGTTCCAGGCCGTCGAGAAAACCTGGCCGAGGCTGGGGTATGTAGCTCGCCATAATCGCCCCCTTCCGCCTATTAGACGGCGGAGGACGCCTCCCGGTTCCCCGGCCAGCCGAGACGGAATGCAAAAACGCCCGCCGCGGCAAAACCGCAGCGGGCGCGTGAGGCGCGGGAGAGCTAGTCCTTGGTGGCGTAGTTCTTCTGCACGTTCGGGTCAACCGGCACGCCGGGGCCCTGGGTCGCGGAAACCGTGATCTTCTTCAGGTAGATGCCCTTGGCGGACGCCGGCTTGAGACGCAGGACCTCATCCAGGAGCGCACCGTAGTTCTCGGCGAGCTGCTCCGGGGTGAAGGAGGCCTTGCCAATCAGCGCGTGCAGGTTCGAAGCCTTGTCCACGCGGAAGGCGATCTTGCCGCCCTTGGAGTCCTGGATGGCCTTTGCCACGTCCGGGGTCACGGTGCCGGTCTTCGGGTTCGGCATGAGACCACGCGGGCCGAGCACGCGGGCGACGCGGCCGACCTTGGCCATCTGGTCGGGGGTGGCAATCGCGACGTCGAAGTCGATGGTGCCGGCGTTGATCTGCTCGATCAGCTCGTCGGTGCCCACGATGTCGGCGCCGGCCTCCTTGGCCTGGGTTGCCTTCTCGCCCTCGGCGAAGACGGCGACGCGCACGGTCTTACCGGTGCCGTTCGGCAGGTTCACGGTGCCGCGGACCAGCTGATCAGCCTTGCGCGGGTCAACGGAGAGGCGCATTGCAACGTCGATGGTGGCGTCGTAGTTCTTGGACGACGTCTCTTTCGCCAGCGCAACGGCGTCGAGCGGGTGGTAGAGGGCCTCGCGGTCCACCTTTGCCAGCTGCTCTTTGTACTGCTTGGACTTGTTAGCCATGTTGATCTTCCTTTCGAAAGGTGTGGTCAGCGGGCCTGGCTAAAGGCCCTGCCACGGGATGGGGTGTTACTTCTCAACCTCGATGCCCATGGAGCGGGCGGTGCCGGCGATGATCGCGGCGCCAGCCTCGATGTCGCGGGCGTTGAGGTCGGCCTTCTTCGTCTCGGCGATCTCCTTGCACTGCTCCCAGGTCACCTTGCCCACCTTCTGGGTGTGCGGGACGCCGGAGCCCTTCTGCAGGCCAGCGGCCTTGAGCAGGAGCTTCGCAGCCGGCGGGGACTTCAGGATGAAGTCGAAGGAGCGGTCTTCGTAGACCGTGATCTCGACCGGGATGATGTTGCCGCGCATGGACTCGGTAGCGGCGTTGTAGGCCTTGGTGAACTCGACGATGTTCACACCGTGCGCACCAAGCGCCGGACCAACCGGCGGAGCCGGGTTCGCCATACCGGCCTCGATCTGCAGCTTGATCAGGCCCGTAACCTTCTTCTTTGCCATAAGAAACCTCCTGGGTACGGCGCGCACGCTATGGCGGGCTGTGCGCGCTTCCGGATGCCCCCACCGACGGGAGCCACCGGGGAAACGAAAATGTCGCCCGCGGGCTGCGGGCGACGTGCAACGTTACCGACGTAAGCGTCGATAAGCAAAATGCTAAAGGATGCGTTCGATCTGGTCCGCGGTGAGCTCCACCGGGGTCTCGCGGCCGAAGATGGACACGAGTGCCTCGATCTTGCCGGTTTCCGGGTCGATCGCGTTGATCGTCGCGGACACGCTCGCGAGCGCGCCGGAGAGGATGGTGACGGCCTCGCCGACCTGGTAATCGTGCGTGACCTGCGACGGGGACTGCTCCTCCGGCATCGCGACCACGGTCTCGCCCTCGGCGGTGACCTCTGGCTTCGCACCCACGGCCGCGGACTTCGGCAGCAGGAACTTGGCCACGTCCTTGTGCTTGACCGGGGTGGCGTTGCCCTCGTTGCCCACGAACGACGTCACGCCCGGGGTCTCGCGAACCACGGACCAGGCGGCGTCGTTCATCTCCATGCGCACCAGCACGTAGCCCGGCAGCAGCTTGCGCTTGACCAGCTTCTTCTTGCCGTCCTTGCCGGGCTCGAGCACCTGCTCGATGGGCACGACGACCTCGAAGATGGAATCTTCCACCTCGAGCGTCTGAATACGCATGTCGAGGTTCGTCTTCACCTTGTTCTCGTACCCCGCGTACGACTGGATGATGTACCAGTCGCCTGGCTGCTTCTTCAGCTCGCGGGTGTACTCGCGCAGGCGCTTCTTGTACTCGGCCTCGAAGTCCGATACATCGCCGTCGCTTATCGACGACTCCGCCACCGCCAAATCGGTATCCTGAACCGCTTCCTCCTCAACCTCCACACCGTCTTCATTGGCGGTGGTCTCGGGGGCAACCTTCGCTGCGTCGGCGTCCATGGCCTCCTGCGCGACTTCGGCTACCTGGTCGGTGTCTACCTGGTCGGTGTCGGCTGCGTCCGGATGGGCAGGCTCCTCGTCGGAGTCACCCTCCTCGTTCTCGGTGCCGGCCGGGTCATCGTCGCCGTCAACAACGGGGTCGGTGGACGGCTGCACCGGGGCGCCCTCGTCGATCATTTCCTGCTCGTTGTTCTCGATTGCGCCGAGGGAATCCTTGTTGGCTTCAGTCATGGTCGTCTCCTCACAAGTTCGCTTTTCTCGTAGACGTTTTCGGCCCAGCGTACCGGGCCAAAAATTATCCCGCCTTACCTCGGTGCATCGAGGCGGCGGGAAACAATTTGTGCAGCAATTCTAACTTATGGGATGAGGATCCAGCGAATCAGCCACGCGGCGAGCTGGTCCACGCCCCACACCAGCAGCGTCACAATGATCATGAACGCGAACACGATCAGCGTGTAGTTGAGCATCTGGCGACCGGTGGGCCAGATGACCTTCTTCATCTCGGAGACGACCTCGCCCGGGAACTCTGCGACATTGGTGCCGCGCTTTTCCTCTGGGTTCGGCTCCTGCTTAGTGGGTGCGCGCTTCTCCTCGTACGTGTCCGTAGACACGGCAGAAACCCCGCGCAGCTGACGCTTACCAGTCGGCTGTGCAGGGTTTTGACCGTTGGGGTTTGTCACGAAAACTCCTCTAAGCAAATTGCTTTGGCAGGGGCGACAGGACTCGAACCTGCAACCTACGGTTTTGGAGACCGTTGCGCTACCAATTGCGCCACGCCCCTAGGGCACCGCCTGCCGCATGCGACGTACAGTGCGCCTAACCCTACCACGGGGCCTGTGGGGCTCCGCTTCCGGGTGAGTAGCGATGGAGAGAATTGAACTCTCGACACAGCGATTATGAGTCGCTTGCTCTACCACTGAGCTACACCGCCTCGTGCTTGCCTGCCAGAACATGTCCCAACAAACAACGTCCCAGCAAACAACAGAGCCCCCTGACAGAATCGAACTGTCGACCTTTTCCTTACCATGGAAACGCTCTGCCGACTGAGCTAAGGGGGCACAGCCTCGTTGTGTTGGATCATCACTTTCGCGCTGACCCGCTCCGTTGAAGCCTTGGAAAGACTAACCCGATACGACTACATTGCACAAATCGCCAGGTGACGGCACTTTTCGTCGGATGCGATACATGAGTGCGGTGGGTGCGCAAGGAACCCAGGTCGGGCACGGGCGCCGCACGCAAACACCCCGCCGGTACGAAACCGACGGGGTGCGATTGAAGTTGTGCCAGGTAGAAGATTCGAACTTCTGAAGGCAATGCCGGCGGATTTACAGTCCGCTCCCTTTGGCCGCTCGGGCAACCTGGCGCGCACGTTTGAAGTGCGGGATTTACTCTACAACACCGGGCCGCTGGCTAGGCAAATCGCCAGCTCAGCCGACACGCGGCGGACGCTTACGCCTAGCCGACGCGCTCCACGGTCAGGCGCGTCATGGCGCGCAGCGCCTCCCGGGCCGGGATGTTGGGCAGGATCTCCAACTCGCGCTCCACCTCGGCCAGATAGCCCCGGGCGGTGTCCAGGGCACGTTCGCGGCCGTTGGTTTGGTGGAGGAGGGTGAGGGCGCGGGCCACGGAGTCGTCGTCAAGCAGTGGCCCGGTGAGCAGTGAGCGAAGCTCCTCGCCCGCCTCCGAGTCCTCCTCGAGTGCGTAGAGGACGGGGAGGGTGAACACGCCCTCGCGCAGGTCGGTGCCGGGGGTTTTGCCGGACTCTTCGGGGTCGGAGAAGATGTCGATGATGTCGTCGACGATCTGGAAGACCATCCCCACCGCGTCGCCCATGCGCGCGCACGCGGCCACGACCTCTTTGGACGCCCCGGCGTGGCGCGCGCCCAGGTAGGCGGCGGAGGCGATGAGGACACCCGTCTTCTCGTCGATGACCTTCAGATAGTGCTCGACCGGGTCCGCCTCGCCCGCGCCAACTGTCTCCCGCATCTGGCCGGTGACCAGCTCCTCGAAGGTGTCGGCGAAGTGCGCAACCGTCTCCAGGTCCATCTGGCTCATCAGCCGGGAGGCGTGGGCGAAGAGGATGTCGCCGGCGAGGATGGCCACGGTGTTGCCCCAACGCGCGTTGGCGCTTTCGACCCCGCGACGGCGCTCGGCCTCATCCATCACGTCGTCGTGGTAGAGGGTGGCTAGGTGCACCATCTCGGTCACTGCCGCGCCGCGGATGACGTTCTCGCACTGCAGGTTCGGGCCGAACTCGGAGCACAGCAGCGCCATCATGGGGCGGAAGCGCTTGCCGCCTGCTTTCGCAAGGTGCGTGACTTTGTCGGTGATGAATTCCTCGCCCCGGCCCAGCTCGCTCATCAGCAGCGTTTCCACCTCGGCCAGCCCGGCTTGCAGGCGGGCGTTGAGTTCCGCGTCCCCCAGATCCAGGGTGAACCCGTGGCGCGGAGACGGGGTGGTGCCGTGCGTCATCGATGGTGTCCTTGCAGGTCGAGTCGATCGTTTTCGCATCAACCGTAGCCCATAGGTTGGGCCCTGGCAGAATGTTGTGGGTGACTGAGTTCTTCGACGTGCTCGTCGTCGGCGCGGGCCCTTCCGGCTCGGCGGCCGCCATCGCCGCAACGAGGGCCGGGATGAGCACATTGCTTATCGACGCCTCCGGCCCCCACCGCGACAAAACCTGCGGCGACGGCCTGACACCCCGCGCCGTGCACACCCTTTCCCGCCTGGGTTTGACCTCCGCCCTACCCGGCTACCGTAACCGCGGTTTGAAACTGCACGGGTTCGGCGGATCGGTGGAGGCGCCGTGGCCTGAGGGCGCCTACGGCGTGGAGGGTTCCGCGAGCCGCCGCACCGAGTTCGACGCGGCGCTGGTTGCGGCCGCGCGCGCAGCGGGCGCCGAGGTGCGCCAAGACTGCCCTGCGACCGACGTGACGTTTTCCGGCGGGCGCATCACCTCCGTGACCACCCCTGCGGGCGAGGTCCGCGCACGCTGGGTCGTGGTGGCCGACGGCGTGCGCTCCCCCTTTGGCAAGCTCCTCGGCCGCACCTGGCACAAGGGGGAGGTCTACGGCATCGCCGCGCGTTCCTACTGCGCTTCCCCGCTTAGCGACGAACCCTGGATGCACTCCCACGTCGAACTTCGATCCCAGGGCGACATCCAACCGGGTTACGGGTGGATCTTCCCGCTCGGCGACGGCACGGTGAACCTCGGCTGCGGCGCGCTGTCCACCGCAGCCCGGCCCGCGAAGGTGAACACAAAAAAGCTGCTCGCCGAGTACGCCGCGCAGCAGCGCAGCGAGTGGCAGCTGGGTGAAGAACAGGCCGTCGCGTCGGCGTTGCTGCCCATGGGCGGGGCGGTGTCCAACGTGGCGGGGCCGAACTGGGCGCTCATCGGCGACGCAGCGGCGTGCGTGAACCCGCTCAACGGTGAGGGCATCGACTACGGGCTGGAAACCGCCGTGCTGGCCGTGGAGCTGATGTCGGAGGGCAACGACCTGACGCTTTCGTGGCCCGCGCTGCTGCGCCAGACCTACGGCGAGGCCTTCGTACTGGCCCGGACCTTGGCCCGCCTACTCACCTACCCGCAGTTCCTGCCGTTGGCGGGCCCGGTGGCGCTTCGCGGCCTGGGCGGGCGCTACCTCATGCCGGCCGCCGCCCGCCTGATGGGCAACCTGGTCACCGAGGAAGACCGGGACCTGGTGGCCCGCGCCTGGCGGTTGGCCGGCGGGGCCACCGCGCGCCTGCGCGCCGACACGCCGCTCTGGGACTATCGCTAGGCCGGCTTCACCGCCGAGTGGATGGCCACGATGCCGCCGTTGAGGTTCTGCCAGCCGGCGTCATCCCAGCCGTTGGCGTTAATCGCCGCCGCGAGTTCCTCCTGCCCCGGCCACGCGCGAATCGATTCGGCGAGGTACTCGTACGCCTCCGGGTTCGATGAGAACTTCCGGGCCAACAGCGGCAGCGCCAGCGGCAGGTACTCCTTGTACAGGATGCGGAAACCTGAAATGACGGGAGTGGAAAACTCGTTGACGGCCAGGCGTCCGCCCGGTTTGGTCACGCGCGCCATCTCCCGCAGCCCAGCCTCGAAGTCCTGCACGTTGCGCAGGCCGTAGGAGATGGTCACGGCGTCGAAGCTCTCATCCGCGAATGGAAGGTGCATCGCGTCACCGACCACCTTTGGCACGTCCCTATCCTTGCCGGCTGCCAGCATGCCTTGGGAGAAATCACATGCCACCACCCATGCGCCGGATTTGGCCAACTCCACCGTGGACACGGCGGTACCCGCGGCAAGGTCGAGCACCCACTCCCCCGGTTTGAGGTTCAGGCGCTCCCGGGTGCGGCGGCGCCAGTATTTGTCCAGGCCGAACGACAGCACCGTGTTCGTTTTGTCGTAGTTTTTGCCGACATCGTCGAACATCCCAGCAACGTCGAAGGGGTTCTTCTCCAGGTCTGCCTTGGCCATGGTGCGCAAGTCTACTTCGTCCCCCCGCAAACGGGGGTCGTACGACAAGACAACACTTGAAAGTTCTGCCAGACGAACTTTATTATTCGCCGGTATGGGACCTGATGCGGCTGCTCGCTGTCTACCTGCGCGACGAATCCCCGCAAAAGCTCGACCGATTCATTGCCGCGTCCCACCGCGTCGGCCCGCCGCCGCTTCTCTAACCGCACGGAAAGTGCCCAGAAAGAACACAGAAAGAACACGGAAAGTGCCCAGAAAGAACACAGAAAGAAAAGGACCAACATGTTGAAATCCAAGGTGCTCGCGCTCGCCGCCACGGCTGCGCTTGCTGCCGGCCTGGCAGGCTGTTCGCAGGACAGCGCCGACGCCGCAGGCGGCAAAGACACCCCCGTGGTACTCACCACGTTCACGGTGATCCAGGACATCGCCTCGAACGTCGCCGGCGACCACCTGCGGGTGGAGTCCATCACCAAACCCGGCGCGGAAATCCACGGCTACGAGCCCACCCCCGGCGACATTTCCCGCGCCGCCGATGCGGACCTGATTTTGGATAACGGCATGAACCTGGAGAACTGGTTCGCCCAGTTCGTCGCCGACCTGGACGTGCCCCACGCCGTGGTCAGCGAAGGTGTCGACCCGATCGACATCGCCGAGGACGCCTACGCCGGCAAGCCCAACCCGCACGCCTGGATGAGTCCGGTGAACGTGCAGAAGTACGTGGACAACATCGTCGACGCGTTCAGCGAACTCGACCCGGAGCACGCCGATGATTTCAAGGCCAACGGCGAAACATACAAGCAGGAACTGCAGGCTGTGCAAGACGAGCTGGAAACCAAGCTCGCCGCTGTCCCCGACAAGCAGCGCGCCTTGGTCACCTGCGAAGGTGCGTTCTCCTATCTGGCTCGCGACGCGAAGTTGACCGAGCGCTACATCTGGCCGGTCAACGCTGAGCAGGAAGCCACCCCGCAGCAGATCGCCGGCGCGATCGAGTTTGTGAAGGAAAACAACGTCCCGTCTGTGTTCTGTGAATCCACGGTCTCTAACGCGCCGATGATGCAGGTCGTGAAGGCCACCGGCGCGGAGTACGGCGGCACCCTCTACGTCGATTCGCTTTCTGAGGAAAACGGCCCGGTGCCGACCTACCTGGATCTGATTCGCCACGACACGAAGGTGATCATCGACGGTTTGAACGGGGGCAAGCAGTGATCCCCGCAATCGCGGTTGACGATGTTGCGGTGCGCTACGGCGACGTCGTCGCGCTCGACGGCGCAACTTTGAGCGTCCAACCAGGCCGTATCTGTGGGCTGATCGGGATGAACGGCGCGGGCAAATCCACGCTACTCAAGGCGATCATGGGGTTGGTCAAGCCGGATCGCGGCACGGTTCGTATCAACGGCATCGACCCCATGCGCGCCCGCAAGACGCAGGTGCTGGGCTACGTCCCGCAGAGCGAGGACGTGGACTGGCAGTTCCCGGTCACAGTGCGTGATGTGGTCATGATGGGCCGCTACGGCCACATGGGCTTTACCCGCCACGCGCGTGCGGAGGACATTGCGGCTGTGGATCGCGCGCTTGAGCGCACCCACCTTGAGTCGTTCGCAGACCGCCAGATCGGTCAGCTTTCGGGTGGCCAGAAGAAGCGTGCCTTCATCGCCCGCGGTATCGCTCAGGGTGCGAGCATCATGCTTCTCGACGAACCCTTCGCCGGCGTGGACAAACATTCCGAGGCCACCATCACTGAGCTGCTGCGTGACCTCGCGGCAGAAGGCACCACTATTTTTGTGGTGACGCACGACCTGGTTGCCTTGCCCCAGCTCGCGCCGGAGACAGTGCTGTTGAACCGCCGGGTGTTGATGCACGCCCCGACTGAAGTGGTGTTAGAGCCGGACAATTTGGTACAGGGCTTCGGTATGGGGGTGTCAGCATGATTGCGCTGCTTACGGAGCCGTTTGGGTACGAGTTCATGATGCGTGCGCTTGCGACCTCGCTGGTGGCGTCGATTGTCTGCGCGCTGTTGTCGTGCTGGCTGGTGTTGGTTGGCTGGTCGCTGATGGGCGATGCGGTAAGCCACGCTGTCCTGCCCGGCGTGGTGCTGGCCTACATTCTGGGCGTGCCGTTTGCCGTCGGCGCGGTGGTGTTCGGGTTCCTTGCGGTGGCACTGATCGGGCTGGTGCGCGATACGTCCCGGGTGAAGGAGGATGCGGCCATTGGCATTGTGTTCACCACCATGTTCGCGCTGGGGCTCGTGCTCATTTCGGTAACCCCTTCGCACACGGATCTGAACCACATCATCTTCGGCAATCTGCTTGGTGTGTCCCGTGGGGACCTGCTGCAGGTGGCCATCCTGGGAGCGATCGTGTTGAGCGTGCTGGTGCTCAAGCGGCGCGACTTCACCCTCTACGCGTTCGATCCCACCCATGCACACGCGATTGGGTTGAATCCGCGCCTGCTCGGTGCGGCCCTGCTGGCACTGCTGGCGCTGACGTCAGTGGTGGCACTCCAGGCCGTTGGCGTGATCCTGGTGGTGGCGATGCTGATCATCCCGGGTGCGACCGCCTACCTGCTCACCAACAAGTTCGGCACGATGCTGGTCATCGCCCCGACCATGTCGGCAGCGTGTGCAATCGTGGGGTTGTACTGCTCCTACTACCTGGACACAGCCTCTGGCGGCATGATTGTGCTCGCCCAAGGTGTGGTGTTTGGTGTGGTGTACCTGTTCGGCCCGCATGGGGTGCTGCGGGGTCGTCGTTACGCATCCACGCGCACGAAGACGGAATCCGTGGCTTCCTCGCCGAGCGGCACCGCCTCCGCCGCGCCGGCAAGCCGGACCGCGACCGCGCCGGAGTAAGGGGCACCCTCTCCCACCTCGAGGGTTGCGCCGACGACGAGCCCATGGCTGTCAAGGAACTTCAGCAGCTTCGGGTCGTCGTCCGCGATGCGCTCGATCGTGGCCGTGCGCCCGGGTTGCACACCGGTCAGCGGTACCGCCGCGGGGGTGTCGACGCGGCCGCTGGCTGAGGGGATGGGGTCGCCGTGGGGGTCGCGGCTGGGGTAGTCCAAAAACGCGTCGATGCGGTCGACCATGAAGTCGCTCACCGAGTGTTCGAGGTTTTCGGCCTCGTCGTGCACCTGGTCCCAGGTGTAGCCCAACGCCTCCACCAAAAACGTTTCAATCAGGCGGTGGCGGCGGATCATCGCCACCGCGTACGTGCGGCCTGTGTCGGTCAGCTCGACGGCGCCGTAGGGCTTGTGCTCCACCAGGCCCTGCTCGCCGAGCTTGCGCACCCCGTCGGAGACGGTGGATTTGCGCAGTCCAAGGTGCTTGGCCACTGACGACGGTGTCACCGGCGTATCTGACCACTCCGAAAGCGCCCAGATGCCTTTGAGGTAGTTCTGGGTGCTGGTGGACAGGTCGCCGACGGACATGCTCGCCACTCTACTTGGCGGCGCGCATGCGCCTACGCGGTGCGAGACCGCAGTACCGAGCGCGGCTGCGAAATGCGCGCAGGCACCCAGCGCGGCACCGCCACTTCCCGGCCCATGAGCTGGATGACGTTGCGCTGGTAGCTGCGCAGCACCTCTTCGTAGTAGCCCAGCAGCTGGTCCCCCAGTGCTGCCCAGGTTTTATCGGCTACGGACTCGCGTGCGGTGAGTTGGAGTTGGGGGTGGCGGGCGGCGTCGAGAATCCAGGCCGCGGCGTCGGGCAGTTCGGTCTCGAACTCGTCGACCTCGATGAGTAGGCCGTTCTCACCGTGACGGATCAGGTCAATCGGCCCACCCGCGCGGGGGCCGATGGTGGGCACACCCGAGGCCTGCGCCTCCTGGATGGCCTGGCAGAACGTCTCAAACTCGCCGGTATGCACGAACAGGTCCAACGAGGCGTAAGCGCGGGCCAGCTCCTCGCCGCCCAGCGCGCCCGTGAACACCGCGCCGGGGAGCGCCTCTTCCAAAAAGTCCCGTTCGGGTCCGCTGCCGACGATGACGAGTTGGACGGAGTCGTCGATAAGCAAAGGCGCGAGGCGGTGCACCGACTTCTCCGCAGCAAGCCTGCCGACGAAGCCCACGATCTTCTTCGTGCCGGTGGGGTCCCACGCGCGGCGCAGGACCTCCGAGCGTTTGGAGGGGTGGAAGAGCACGGTGTCCACGCCGCGGCCCCAGTGGTGGACGTTTTTGATGCCGTGCGACTCCAGCTCGCGGATGTACGCGAACGAGGGCGCGAGCGTCATCTCGGCCATGTTGTGGATCGTGCGCGTCCAGTCCCACGCGATGTTGGCCACCATGGGTAGGTGGTACTTGGTGGCGAACCCGGCGACGTCCGTCTGGTACAGGGCCACTGCGGGAACGCCCAGCTGCCGCGCCGCGAACGCGCCCGCCCCGCCGAGCACGAACGGGCTGGCGAGGTGGATGATGTCCGGGTTGAAGTCCGCCAGCGCCGTCGCGACAGTGGTGGTGGGCACGCCGATCGGCAGCGAATCCACGAGCGGAATCATCACCGTGGGCACGCGCACGATGGGAAAACCGAGATAGTCCGGAATTTCGTCCTGGAAGTCGCGCGCACCCGGCGCGACCACCATCGCCTCGTGCCCTTCGCGCTTGAGGTGCTCGAGGACGCGCAGCACCGAATTGGTCACCCCGTTGACATTCGGCAGGAAAGATTCAGCGACGATACCCACACGCATAGCCCCTACTATTACACGCGCAAGGAAAACTGCGGCCCAACCAAAGTTAAACGTCGCGTGAACTCTCGGGGACCCAGCGGCTTACCGCGACCCACAGCGCCGCCGCCACCGCAGTGGCCACCGCGAGCACGCTGAGTGCAGGGACGAGCGACAGCGCCCACCCGCGGCCCTCCACCTTCACCAGGTCCGGGGCGCGCTTGCAGTACGTCACCCACACCTGCTGCCCCTCCCCCAGCCCCGTCGGGTACAGAAGCCCGTAGCGAGGAATAATCAGCGAGCCGTCCTCCGCCACGTACTCGACGTACGTGCGCATTCGACTGGCCTCGGTGACCGTGGCCATGGCGCGGCCGGCGTCGGCCTGGATGCGCGCGTCGTCGATCGCCGGGCCCAGCACCATGGCCACGCACCCCAGAAGCGCGCACGCGTAAAGCGCAAGCACCAGCTGGTGGGCGCGCCGCTGCCACCTCATCGCTTCCTCATCGGTTCAACCGCGCCGCCAGCGCCCGCCGCGTCTCGCGCGTCGTGCGCGCCTCGATGACGGTGATGCCGTCGGGCTCGGCCTCGCACTCCAGCAGCGCCTGATGAAGCTGCGCAAGCGTATCGACGCCCCTGTACCCCGCCCCGTAGCCCCCAACCAACCGCTCTACATCCGCCCCGTGCGGTGTGCCGAACGCCCGCTCGAAGTCGCCGCGCACGGCCTGCGCTCCGGATTCCAGCGCTTCGAAGATGCCCCCGCCGTCATCGTTGGCCACCACGATGGTGAGGTTGCCCGGCCGCGGCTCGTCCGGCCCGATGAGCAGGCCGTTGACGTCGTGGAGGAAGGTGAGGTCCCCCATCAACGCCACGGTGCGCGGGGCGCGGATCTCGTCCGGGCGAAGCGCCTGCGTCGCCAGCGCAACGCCCACGGCCTGCGACACCGTCCCGTCGATGCCCGCGGCGCCGCGCGCGGAGTAGGTGTCCACCCCGTCGAACGGCATGCCCACTAGGGAGACGTCGCGCACCGGGTTGGAACTGCCGACGACGAACGTGTCGCCCACCGCGAGGGTGTCGCACACCGCTGCGGCGACGTGCAGGCCGGTGAACCCGAACTCCGCGTCCGCGAGCGCCTGGCGCACCGTGTCCGCACCGACCTCGCCCGCGGCCTCGCAGATCTTGATCCACGTATCCGTGGGCTGGCCTGTGGCGTTGACGCGGGTCCCGCGCTGGTCCGGGTGGCCGATGAACGTGTCGGTGCGGCTCAGTCCGATGACGCGGATGTCAGGGTCCGCGAGCAGCGCCATCACGTCGCGGTGCAGCGTCGGGTGACCCACCACCACGACCTGCTCCGGCTTCGTGCTCGCCGCGAAATCGCCGCCATCGTGGGAGATCGCGACCTCGGACTGGGCGAAAAAGCGCGCCGCCAAGGGGTGCACCTGGTGGAACGGGGTGGGCGCCGTGGGCTCCGCGATCGTGGGAACGTGCTCCAGCCCCGGCACCTCCCACGCCTCATCCCCCGCGATGACCAGGGTGTCCTGTGTCAGGTCGATGTCCACCACGCCGTGGTCCACCCAGCGATCTGCCCCGGTGCCGCCTCGGGAGAGCCCGCCCGGGCCGACGCGCCGCGGCTCGCCCGTACGCTCCGGCAAGGCCTCCGGCACCAAGGGAACGTCAAGAGCGACGTTGAGGTGGGTTTGGGCCGGGGCGGTGAGGACGGAGACGTCGTCAAGCGACTGCACTTGCTGCGTGGGCGCGTACCTGCCGAAGATGCCCTGCTGCCAGATCGTCTGGCTCGCGCCCGTGCCCACGAGGCGCGGCGGGCGATCCGCGCTGACCACCATCAGCGGCGTGTGCGACATGTGCGCCTCCACCACCGCGGGCAGCACGTTGGCTACCGCTGTGCCGCTGGTCATCACCACCGCCACCGGGCGCTGTTGCACCCGCGCGATGCCGAGTGCGGTAAACGCCGCGGAGCGCTCGTCGATGCGCACGTGCACCTGCAGATCGCGCCGCGCCAGCAACGCGTACGCCAGCGGTGAGTTGCGGCTGCCCGGGCACAGCACCACATCCGTGCAATGCTTAGCGACGAACTCCGCCACCCCCGCCCCGATCTCCCTCGCGTTTGGGCCGGTGTTGGGGCCGGTCACTGGGCCGGTCACTGGGGCTGCTCCTGCAAGAACTGGTCCGCGCCCTGGCGCAGCTGGTCCAGGAAATCGGTGACGTCGTCGCGGAACTCGCGCGGAATCTCGATCTCCGTCGGAAGCGGCTCATCCGGCAATAGCGTGGCCGAGGGCTCGTTGCGGTCGAAGATGGACGGGAACTTCGTCGTGGTCACCGTCGACGTTTCTTTCTGCGTCGTGGTCACCGTGGACGTGTGCGTCACCGGCGGCTTATCCGCCTCCGCAGCAGCGCCGCGCCACAGGAAGAACAGGACCACCGCCGAGACGAAACTGATCGCCGCCAGCACCCCGAGGGCGATGGCCCCGGCGCTGGTGCCCCGGTCCTCGTCAGCCGGCTGGTACTGGTAGCTCGGCTGGTATTCGGGCTGGTACTCCGGCTGCGGCTCGTAGTAGGGCTGCTGCTGTTGCTGCTGGTTGGGGTCCGGGAAGTACTGCTGCGGCCGGGGGCGGCCCCGACCGGGGTCGGTGCCGTACTGTCTCGTCTCGTTATCCATGCCAGTGAGGGTAGCGCGCCGGGGCGACAGTGAGATACCGGGAGCTACAGCACGAGGCCGAAGACCGGGACGGCGATGAAGTAGGTCGCCAGGGAGATGAGCACCAGGCCGATGAGGTTGAGCCAGATGCCCGCCTTGAGCATCTCGCCCATGGTGACGTAGCCGGAGGAGTACGCGATCGCGTTCGGCGGGGTGGCCACCGGGAGCATGAACGCGCAGGTGGCCGACAGCGCGACCGGGATGGCGAGGAGCAGGACGTTCATGTCCGTGGCCTCGGTGAGCCCGATGCCCACGGCGACGCCGCCCATGATGGGCAGGAAGGTTGCGGCGGTGGCGGTGTTGGAGGTCAGCTCGGTGAGGAAGAGGACCAGGGCGGCTACCGCGGCGAGGAGGAGGAAGGTCGGCAGGACGGACAGGCCCTTGGCGGCTTCACCGATCCACAGGGAAAGGCCGGTGGCGGTGAACATCGCGGAGAGCGATAGGCCGCCGCCGAAGAGAAGGAGGACGTCCCACGGCATCTCGTTGGCGGTCTGCCAATCCAACAGCCGCTTGCCGTCGCCGTGTGCAGGGACGATGAACATGAGGAGGCCGGCGATGATGCCGACGATGGCGTCGTCGTAGGGGAAGGTCCACCCGTTGGCGTCGCGAAGCAATGGCACCGCGATCCACGCGATTGCCGCGATAAGGAAGATGAGCCCGACCGCGACCTGCGGGAAGGTCCACGGGCCGAGTTTGCGGATCTCTTCGTTGATCAGCTCCTTGCCGCCCGGGATCTCGTCGATCTCGGGTTTGAAGACGGTGATGAGCAGCCACCACGCAATGAAGGTAAACACGATGGCGACGGGCATGCCCACGAGCATCCACTCGCCGAAGCCGATGGTGATGCCGTGGGCTTCCTCCATGTAGCCCTTAAGCAGCGCGTTCGGCGGGGTGCCGATCAGGGTGCCCAGCGAGCCGATGGATGCGGAGTACGCGATCGCGAGCATGAGGGCGGTGGCAAAGCGCTTCTGCTTGTCCATGCCGCCGACGGTTTCGGCGGTGAGCATGAGCACGGAGGTACCGATCGGCAGCATGACCACGGCGGTGGCGGTGTTGGACACCCACATGGACATAAAGCCGGTGGCCAGCATGAAGCCTAAGATGATGCGCCTCGGCGAGGTGCCCACCAGCTTGACCACGTACAGCGCCAGGCGGCGGTGCAGGTTCCACCGCTGCAGGCCGAGCGCCATGAGGAAGCCACCCATGAACAGGAAGATTGTGGCGGAGGCGTACGGGGAGGAAACGTCCTTGAACGGGGCCACGCCCATGATGGGGAAGATCGCGATGGGCAAAAGTGCGGTCGCGGCGAGCGGGATCGCCTCCGTCATCCACCACGTGGCCATGAGCACGGTGGTGGCGGCGACAACGCGCATCGCCTGGGCGGAGTACTCCGTGTCCGCCTTCGCGCCCGGGGAGTTGGCCACGGTGTCGGCCGCGCCCGCCGGGAAGATGAGGTACACGAGGACCGCGAGCGCGATGCCGGCCAGAAGGCCGATGAGCTGGCGGCGCCACTCGCCGGGTTCGGGGGATTTCGCCAGGTCGCCGTCTGACAACGCGGACGACTGGTGCGTGACAGGGGTAGACATGGCGGTCACCCTACGCCTGCGCACAGCCAGTTCAGAAGTAGTTCGGACACAATTGGGCACCGCAGTGTCCGAAATTACCCCCATTTAGAGGAAATCGAGGCAATCCCGAACCCGTTGGTACCACCAATCGCGGCGCTGCTCCCCCGCCCGCAGTTCGTGCAGCCGGGCCGGATCGGGGGTGGTGCGCGTGACCTCCATGCGCCCGTCCACAACAGGCCGGGGCGCCGCGACATCCTCCACAAACAGCCGCTGCGTCGCCAGCCCCGCCGCGCGCGAGCCGGTCAGCTTCGCCGCCACGAGCCCCGCGTCCATGCCGACTGCGGTATCCAGGGCACTCGCGACCGTCACATCGAGCCCAAGCTTGTCGACGACCCCACACAACCGCCCCACTCCTCCCAGCGGAGCCACTTTGCACACCGCCACGTCGGCGGCACCGAGCTGGGCCACCTTGAACGGGTCCTCGGCGCGGCGGATCGATTCGTCCGCGGCGATCGGGGTTGCCACCGTGCTGGCGAGCCGGCGGCGTACCTCCGCCAGCTCCTCGGCGGTGGCGCAGGGCTGCTCGATGTACTCAAGGTCGCAGACCTTGGCGAAGGCGTGGGCGGCCTCCACGGCCTCGTCCACCGACCAGGCCCGGTTCGCGTCGACGCGGATGCGGGCGTTGGGGCGAAGGGTGTGGAGGGTGGTGAGGTGCCGGAGGTCGTCGGTAAGCGACTGCGAGCTTTCAGCGACCTTGAGTTTGAACGTGCTCACGCCGGGGAAGCGCTCAAGCACCGCTTCGACGTCGTCGGTGGCGGGGATGGTGCCGTTGACCTCGACCCAGCCTGAGGCTTCGGGCAGGCCGGTGAAGGCGGCTTCGATGCCGGAGGCGAGCCAGGCGGCGGCCTCGGCGGGCTCGTATTCGACAAACGGGGAGAATTCGCCCCAGCCGGCGGGGCCGTCGATGAGCAGGGCTTCGCGGACGGTGATGCCGCGGAAGCGCACCGCCATCGGCAGCACAACCACGTGGGCGCGGGAGAGGATGTCGTCGGCGGTTGGGGTCACCAAAACTGCCTCACTCCCACAGCTCCAACTCTTCCTCAGTGAGCGGCTGCAACGTGTCTTCGGAAAGCTCCAGCGGCAGGAACCCCAGCTCGCGCTTCTCAGTTGGAACGATTTCCCTGACCAAGCTCACGGGCTCCTCCTTTCACGGATGTGATGGAAGCGATGCTACCCCGGGCGTTTCTGCAGCACCAGTGCCACCGGACCTTTCCGGGGCCTGTCTGCGCAGGTCATGCCGTTAGCGGCCGCGGCGATGCACGAGTTGCAGTTGCCGCCAGCGCAGGAGGAGGGGTGCTCGGCGAGCTGCGCCACCAGGTACAGGCCGCGGGCCAGGTTGGAAGTGTCCACGGCGACGAGGATGAGATCGGGGTGGTCGCGTGAGTCGTCGATAAGCAACTCGCGCGTGAGTGCCTCGTCGGGGCTGACGGGGTCGAGCGAGTACGCGCCCGGGAAGTCAATGATGTTGTAGGTGGCGCCGGGCGCGCGCCACACGCCGCGAGAGACCTCGACCGTGGTGCCGGGGTAGTTGCCCATGGTGGCGCTCGCGCCAGTCAGCGCGTTGAACAGGGTGGATTTGCCCGCGTTGGGCGCGCCGACGAGCGCGACCGTGGGCGTGCCAACCGGGGCCTGCTGCGCGACGGGGGCGCCGTGGCAGTCGGCCATTACGCGGCCTGCTCGGCCGGGGTGGCGGCGATGAGGCGGAGCGTCTCGGCGCCGAGGGCGTAGTGGGAGCCGCGGACCTTGATCACGCGCCCGCCGCCAGCGGTCTTCTGCAACACGGTGACCTTCGCGCCCGCGCGGAGCCCCAGCTCACGCAGCCGACGCGCCGTCGGGCAGCCCACGTTGGTGATGGTGGCGTGGTGGCCGACTGGGACGTCGATAAGCAAGGCTTCGCGGACGGTGATGCCGCGGAAACGCACCGCCATCGGCAGCGCAACCACGTGGGCGCGGGAGAGGATGTCGTCGGCGGTGGGGGACACTTTATGCACCTCATGTCTAGGCAGTATTAGATGTGCAATGTACCTTCGGCCGCAGACGCCGGAAACGGCAGCCTTTGAGGAAAATAGGAATACTTTCCCACCTGCATGAAACCGTTCCCACAATTAAACTAATGTTCAACTGGAGAAAACTTTATAGCAACCTCCATGCGGTTTGGTGAGAACGTTCCCACCGCATCTATGGAGAGTGTAAGGACGCTATGACCGCTGTAGTTATCTTCGATATTGGTGGCGTGCTCGTGCCGGAAGGCAACCGGATTCGCAAGCTACAGGACCACCTCGCTTCGCTTGTCGGCGAGTTCGACCGCGATGAATTTGTGGACGCGTACTGGGCGATCCGCGACGAATATGACCTCGGCGCGACTGACCGCCAGTTTTGGGTACCTGTACTTCGACGCGCGGGTATTCCGATCAGCGACGAAACCGTCGCGCGCGCAGCAGCCAAAGACGCCGAACTCAACTCGACGATCGCACGGGAACCACTTCAGTTGCTTACTGAACTGTCGGCGGCTGGTGTGCCGCTGGGAATCTTGAGCAACGCCCCACGCCCGATGGCGCAGCGGGTTCGAGAGCGCGAGTGGGCATCATTGTTCAGCCACCTCGTGTTCTCATCCGATCACGGCGTCATGAAACCAGACCAGCAGATCTACAACATCGTCTCTGCAGCGTTTGAAGGCGTGGATCAACCCAATTTCCACTTTTTTGATGACCGTGAAACCAACATCGTTGGCGCGCACGTTGCCAGATGGCAAGCACACCTGTGGCGCAATACCGCACATGCGCGCGACTGGCTCACGGTGAACGGCATCATCCCATCCACTTCCTTAGGGGAATAGCAATGGCAGCAATCACCTTTGACAAGGCAACCCTGCACTATCCCGGTAACCCACGACCAACCATCAACAACATGGATCTGGCGATCCGCGACGGCGAGTTCGTGGCCGTGGTCGGACCTTCTGGTTCTGGTAAGTCCACCACTCTGCGAATGGTGGCTGGTTTGGAGAAGTTGACCGGAGGCGAGATTTACATCGGGGACACACCGGCATCGACACTCGCACCTTCAAAACGCGACGTGGCCATGGTGTTCCAATCCTACGCGTTGTACCCGCACATGACTGTCGCCGAGAACATGGCGTTCGCGCTGAAGATGCAGAGCGTCTCGAAAGCAGAGCAGCAGAAGCGCGTGGCAGAAGCTTCGAGGCTGCTCGATCTCGATCAATACCTCGAGCGTCTACCGAAGGCACTGTCTGGCGGTCAGCGTCAACGCGTGGCAATGGGCCGAGCAATCGTGCGCGACCCTCAGGTGTTCCTCATGGACGAGCCCCTGTCGAACTTGGACGCTAAGCTGCGCGTTTCCACTCGCGCTGAGATCAGCCAGCTGCAGCGTCGCCTGAACACCACAATGCTCTACGTCACCCACGACCAGACCGAGGCAATGACCATGGCGGATCGAATTGCCGTCCTTGAAGGCGGTGACATGCAGCAGGTTGGAACTCCGGAGGAGCTCTATCTCACCCCGGCCAACACGTTCGTGGCCACCTTCATCGGCACCCCGTCCATGAACATGATGACCGGAACTATCGAGGGCAACGAGATTGCCATCGGGCACATCCGGTTGCCTCTGCCTGCGCTTCAGGTTCAACCGACCTCTACCAGCGTGGTAGTTGGCGTCCGCCCGGAGAACATCCAGGTCGTAGGCGAAGGCCAGGGCGACACCCGCGCCGCGGCTGCCTATGTGGAGAACTTCGGTTCCGACAAATACATACATGCCAACATCGATGGTCTTAACGACCTAGGCGACTTCATCATCCGCACCCCGAACACCCTGCAGATTGCAGCAGGCAACACCTTCGAGATGCGCTTTGAGCGCGACTTCATCCACTTGTTCGATGCAGAGACGACGATGAGGATCAACTAATGAGCATGCAACTCAAAGGGGCTCCTGGCCCTGAGGTTCCGCCAGTAGCGGACCTCGACCAGCCTAAAGAGAATGTTGCAGGCACGAAGCCACCTCGCGAATGGGGCGAAATGTGGGCATGGCTATGCCTATTGCCAGCGACGATCCTCTTCATCGTTTTTGATTTTCTGCCCTTCTTCCGCGCTCTCTACCTATCCTTCACCTCAACAGATCTCTTCGGCCGGCCGGCTGGCTTCGCAGGGCTCGACAATTACCTCAACATGTTTGCGGACCCGACGTTCTTGTCCACGTTCGCCCGCACGTTGCTGTTTACTGTCGCGTCCGTCGTGTTGAAACTGGCCATCGGTCTCGCAATTGCGTTGCCACTGTCGTACCGGTTGAAAGGGACCTTCTGGATGCGCCCAGTGGTGCTCATTCCAATGGCTGTTTCAACCGCAGTGGGCACCTTGGTTTTCCGCCAGATGTTTGCGCCAGTGGTCGGTTTCTTCGATCAGATCTTCATGTCCATGGGCTTCGATCAAATGGGCTGGCTGACGAGCCCTCGCATGGCCATGATCTCTGTGTTGATCACCGACGTGTGGATCGGTATCTCCTTTGTCACGCTACTGATGCTTGTGGCTATCGACGGCATCCCAGGTGAAATGGTCGAGGCTGCAAACCTTGATGGTGCCACTGGCTCAAGATACATCCGACACATCATTTTGCCTTCAATCGCGCCAATGCTGCTGGTGCTGTCTGTGACTCAGGCGATGGCGGCAATGAAAGAGTTCACGATCTTCCAGGTCCTTACCGGCGGCGGCCCTGGAAACTCCACCCGCACGCTCGTGTTGGACATCTACACCCTCGCATTCGGTGGCGGTACTGCAGACTTCGCAGCCGCCTCCGCTCGCGGCATGGTGCTCTTCGTCATGATCTTCATCCTCACCATGATCCAGTTCTGGCTTTCGAACCGGGACAGGAAGTAGGAAACCATGAATAACAACCTCCGCTCCCCCGCAGCAACTGTTGCCATCTGGATTTGGCTGCTACTCGTCTGCTTGTCTATCGCTTTCCCAATCGTGTTCGCCCTCGTCGGCTCGTTCCGTTCGTCAGGCGACATTCAAGGAGGCGTGCAGTCGCTGTTCTTCGGAGACACCGTCCTGTCTAACTATCCGCGCGCGTGGCAGCAGTCCTCCATCGGCCAGCAGCTGATCAACTCGGTCATTGTGACAATCTGCCAGACGGCCGGCCAGTTCATCACGTCTGTGTTGGCCGCCTACGCCCTCGTATTCGGTCGCTTGCCCGGGGCATCGAAAGTGCTGATCTTCTTTCTACTACCGATGATGATCCCCGGCGAGGTCGCCGTGATTGGTAACTACCTCACGGTCCGCGCGATGGGTTTCTACGACACCGTGATTGGTATCTTCATCCCCTACCTGGCTTCCAGCTTCACCCTGTTCCTCTTCTATCAGGCGTTCAAGGGTTTCCCGAAGGAAATCCGAGAAGCAACCATCTTGGAAGGCGTGGGCCCATTCAAGTTCCTCTGGTCCTTCCTCCTCCCCCTTAATCGCTCGGTTTGCATGACCGCGATCGTCACCGGTGCCATTGGCGCCTGGAACGGCTACATGTGGCCATTGCTAATCACCCAGTCGCCGTCCGTGCGCACTATCCAGCCCGGCATCAAGGCCCTTGCCGACGAGGCCGCCATTGATACCGGCCTCGTTCTCGCCGGCCTAATGATTGCCGTCATCCCCACCGTCCTACTCGTCATCTTCGGGCAGAAGTACCTGACCCGTGGCCTCACTGAAGGAGCTGTTAAGTAATGATCAAGAAAGTCTTCACCCTCTCGACCGCAACCGCGCTCGCTGCTGCCACCCTCGTTGCATGTGGCGGCTCCGGCGGAGGGGAAACCACCACGAACGCCGATGGCGAAGTAGTTGTCGATTTCTGGCACTCTGCTTCCGGCGCGGCTGCAACGACCCTGGATGAGATCGTCGCTGAGTTCAACGACGCCCACCAGGGAGAGTACGAAATCCAGGCCTCGTACCAAGGCAGCTACGAAGACGCGATCGCAAAGTTCATCGCATCAGTGCAGACCGGAGACCTCCCAGCTCTGCTGCAGGCGTCCGACGTTCAGACTGCTTACCTGCGCGATGCGGGTGTGGCTAAGCCCGCTCAGGACTTTGGCTCCGATTACGACTGGAGCAACCTTGTTGATGTAGTTGCTAACTATTACACCTTCGAGGACAAGGTGTACTCCATGCCGTTCATGGTGTCTCAGCCAGCGATCTACACGAACGATACGTTGCTTGCCGAGGCAGGTGTGACCCACGAAGATCTGTCGACTGTGAACGGTCTTCTGGATGCGGCCGAGAAGATTCACGAAAAAACTGGGCGCGCGGGTCTTACGTTCCACCAGTCCGGCTGGTTTATGGAGCAATTCCAGGCCATGACTGATCAGACGATGTGCAACCCTGGCAACGGTGTTGATGAGCCCGCGACTGAATTCAACCTCAACTCGGATGAGACGCTGAAGATCTGGGAGCGCATTGGGGATCTCTACGCCAAGGGCGCTATCCACAACCCAGGTAACGACGGTTCCGCTGCAACCGGCGCGTTCCTCTCCGACCAGGCCGCCATTCAGCTGAACTCCTCTGGCAACTACGGCAACATCTCGAGCTCAAACCCGTCGTTCGACTGGTCCATCATTGCACTTCCTCGAGACACGGATGAGGCAGGCGCGGTGCCGGGCGGCAACTCCCTTTGGGCGATCCAAGAGGGACACTCGGACGAGACCCAGAAGGCAGTGTGGGAGTTCATGAAGTACGTCGGTTCTGACGAGGTTCAGAAGAAGATTTTCGAGGACACGGGTTACCTCCCCACCACCAACGGTGCTGCAGCGGCACTGGGCGAACTTGCCCCGCAGCAGCAAGCACTGATCGGCCAGCTCGAGAATACGCCGAGCAACACGGTTACTGCCGGATGCAAGTCCGGTGCGCTGAACGCAGCACGCAACTCCTACCAGGCATCGATGTCTTCCATTGCCAATGGTTCTGATGCACGTACTGCGATGGAAGAGGCGCAGCAGGGGGCTACTGCCGAGATCCAGTCTTACAACCAGCGCGCCGGCAACTAAGTCACCAAGATGACATTTCCCATCGTTAACAACCCTTTCACTCTGGAGAAGTTCACTCCGGAGGGTGTGGCAAAGCGGCACCGTGGTTCAACATTCGTCGCTCCAGTCGTACCCGACAGCCCTTCGTACCAGGTTGAAAAGCGTATTCAGGACGACCTTAGTGCGCGCGGACTCGACTGCCACTTCGCGCTGCTTCCTCCTTCGAGTTTCCACATGACAGTTTTCCCTGGCTTGAAGGACCGGTCGCTAGCCGATCAAGCGGGAGCGTGGCCGGCCTGGCTTTCGGATGTGAAGGATTTCCCGACCGCTGTGGGACTCATGCGGAATCGGTTAATCAAGGCGGACATCCCCGTCCTGCCGGATCTACGGATGCGACCTACCCACATTTACGATCTCGGAATCTCTTTCACCGTGGGGCTTGAACCCGCTGATGATGAGATGGATCAAGCACTGCGGGAGTTTCGTACTGCCCTTCGAAATGTCCTGGAGATTCATGATCCGGAATTCGACACATACGAGTTCCATTCCAGCCTGGGGTATCGCTTAACGGCACCCGAGGTAACGGAGGACATCAACGCGGAGCTCGCCGAGGAGTACACGAGTTGGGTGACGGAGATCGACGTGTTCGACCTCGAGCGCCCAGGGTTCAACATATTCAACGACATGTTGTCATTCCCTGAGCTACTTACTTTCTAGCACTCGATCCAACTTAGGGGTCGCGCGAAAGCGTGACCCCTTTCCACTTATTTGATCAGGACGCTGGCGGCGCTGTTGTAATGCCAACAACGAGTTCTCCCCGAAAGTTTTCCCGGATTGGTCCTACTGGGGGCGGCCCCTCCACAATGTCCACCATGAGGCGGGCTGCAGTGCGCCCCACTAACTCAACGGGTTTTCGGATCGTAGTCAATCCAAGCAATTCTAGACCATCCATCACCCCATCTGAACCTGTGAGGGAGAGGTCTTCAGGGATACGGATGCCTACCCGTTTCGCAACCTCCATTATTTGGATCATTTTGCGGTCAAACATGGCCATAACCGCAGTATGACCGGATTCAACTATGTCCAACAACCACCGCTCGAGCTCTTCGTCGTTCATGTCGTAGGTGTGCGTTGCGGTGTAATCAATGCCGAGTTCTTCAGCTCGCTTCATTTGCGCCTGGACGCGAACCCAGGTGCCCATGGTGCGACTCATTCGCGCATCTTGCATCGCAATTTTTGTGTGCCCAAGTTCCGCAAGGTGATCAACCAGGATGCGTCCGTGGTACTTCTCGTCGTACCCGACACTGTGCAACTCCCCTGTCGGCTCCGGCCGGCCGACCACTAGAAGCGGCAGCCGGTCCGCGAAGCGGCGATGGAGCTGCGACTCAGCGCCGCCCACTGACACCATGATCGCCTGAATCGGCATTCGGGTGAGATTTTCCATCGCTGATTCCCGGGCCTCCACGGTGGAATTGACGATGGTTTCTTGCAGCACGTAGTAGCCGAGGCTATGCAGCTCCTCGTGCAGGTAACGGTTCAGCAACCCGAAAATGGGAATGTCGACCGCGGACACGAACAAGCCGATCGACGGCAGGGGCTCACCTCTCATGAGCTGGGCTGATAGAGCGGGTACATACCCGAGTTGCTCTATGGCAGCCTGTACACGGGCGCGGGTCTCCTCAGCGACCTTGGAATCGTTTTGGACTACCCGGGACACTGTCGATTTTGAAACTCCAGCAGCCGCCGCAACGTCGACGATCGTGGGTTTGCGAGGCTGGCGTGATGTCGGCATGTCGGAAATTCTAAGCTTCTGTGTCTAAACGGGGCCCACTCGATTTAGTTCTTCCAGGTTGGGCCCTTCCCAAATCCGGATGTCGTCCTGGGACAGCGCTTCGATGAGATCCGGAGGAAGGTCCATCGGGAAAACCCCAGCGGCCGTTTTTGGTCTGCAGTGGGGGTCACGACAACCCCGGGCGCTTCGTTAGCACCAACGCCACCGGGCCTTGCGTCTTCGGCTTGTCTGCGCAGGTCATGCCGTTAGCGGCCGCGGCGATGCACGAGTTGCAGTTGCCGCCGGCGCAGGAGGAGCCGAGTTCCTCGAGCGTGAGGTGTCCGGTGCGTTCGAGGTGGAAGATGACGGCGTCGACGGTGGAATCGCTAAGCCCCGTGGCGCGGCGGATGTCTGCGCGCGAGCGGGCGCCGTCCGCGATCGCGGCGACGACGGCTTCCATGGGGCGCAGTCCTTCCATGGGGCGCATCAGAAGAACACCCTGAGCACCTGGAACGTGACCACGGCAAGGCCCCACGCCAGCGCCAGCTGGCCGACGAGCCCGAACAGGGTCCACTTCCACCCGATCTCCCGGCGCTGCGCGGCGAGGGTGGCCACGCACGGGGTGTAGGCCATGAGGAAGATCATGTACGCCCACACCGCGGCGATCATGTGCCCGCCTGAGGTCTGCTCGAAGTCGGCGCGCACGGCGGTGGCCAGGTCGGAGGTGCCCTGCTCCTCGGGCGTCAGGTCGGACGGGTCCTCCAGCGCGTAGGTTTGCGCCCAAGTGGAGATCACCGCCTCCTTTGCCAGGAAGCCCGTGACCAGCGGGCCGGTGAGCGACCACGAGCCGAAGCCTGCGGGCTCGAAGACCGGGGCGACCGCGTCGGCGGCGACGCCGTAGACGGAGTCGGCGGGCGCGAGCTCCTCGTCGCCCCACGAGTGCCCCGCCACGGCCGGGGTGGATTGCAGGAACCACACCACCACGACGGTGGCCACGATGATCCCGCCCGCGGTGTTGAGAAAGCCCTTCAGTCGCGTCCACATCACGGACAACGAGAGGCGGGCGGTGGGCAGCTGGTACGTGGGCAGGTCGATAACCAGCGGGTCCGAGCCCATCGTCCGCCACAGCGTGCCGCGCAGCAGCAGGCCCGCGAGCACCACCAGCGCGATGGAAACGACGTACATCGCGAACACGACCGATCCCGCATGCTCCGGGAAGAACGTCTGCGCCAGCATCACGTACACCGTCAGGCGCGCGGAACACGAGGTGAACGGCACGAGCAGCGCGGTCAGCCTACGTTGCTCCGGCGTGGCCAGCACGCGCGTGGCCGAAATCGCCGGGACGTTGCACCCAAACCCCACGATGAGCGGGATGAACGCCTTACCGGGCAGGCCGATGGTGCGCATGAGCCGGTCCGCCACGACGGCCGCGCGGGCCATGTAGCCGGAATCCTCCAGCACCGCGAGGCACAAAAACATCAGCGCCATCAGCGGCACGAACGTGAGCACCATGCCCACGCCCCCGATCAGCCCGTTGACAATGAGCCCGTGCACGAACGGCGCGGTCAGCCCCACCGCGTTCAGCCCGGCCGTGGCCCATTCCGACAACGGGCCAGTGAAGAACGCGTCCAGCCCGTCCTGCAGGGGCGCCGCGACGGTGGTCGTGATCTGGAAGACCAGGAACATCGCGAACAGGAAGATCAGCGGCCCGAGCACCGGGTGCAGCACGAAGCGGTCCACCGTCTCGGTGAAGGTGTCGCGGTGCTCGTCGCGCACGGTCGCCGCAGCTACGGCGCCGTCTATCCACGCAAACCGCTCGTCGGCGGCCGCGAACTCGTCGCCCTCAGCCGCCTCGCGCACCTGGGCCGCGGGCAGGGGCAATTGCTTCTCGACGATCTCCGCTACCCCGCCCACGTCCCTCCGACGCGGATCCAGGGTGACCACCGGGACGCCGAGCTCGCGCTCCAGCACGACCGGGTCGACCTCGAGGCCCTGCTTGGCGGCGACATCGCCCTTGGTCAGCACCACCACCAGGCGGTAGGGGTGCTCGGCGAGCTGCGCCACCAGGTACAGGCCGCGGGCCAGGTTGGAAGTGTCCACGGCGACGAGGATGAGATCGGGGTGGTCGCGTGAGTCGTCGATAAGCAACTCGCGCGTGAGTGCCTCGTCGGGGCTGACGGGGTCGAGCGAGTACGCGCCCGGGAAGTCAATGATGTTGTAGGTGGCGCCGGGCGCGCGCCACACGCCGCGAGAGACCTCGACCGTGGTGCCGGGGTAGTTGCCCATGGTGGCGCTCGCGCCAGTCAGCGCGTTGAACAGGGTGGATTTGCCCGCGTTGGGCGCGCCGACGAGCGCGACCGTGGGCGTGCCAACCGGGGCCTGCTGCGCGACGGGGGCGCCGTGGCAGTCGGCCATTACGCGGCCTGCTCGGCCGGGGTGGCGGCGATGAGGCGGAGCGTCTCGGCGCCGAGGGCGTAGTGGGAGCCGCGGACCTTGATCACGCGCCCGCCGCCAGCGGTCTTCTGCAACACGGTGACCTTCGCGCCCGCGCGGAGCCCCAGCTCACGCAGCCGACGCGCCGTCGGGCAGCCCACGTTGGTGATGGTGGCGTGGTGGCCGACTGGGACGTCGATAAGCGTCTGCTCTTCGTACATGAACAGGATTCTAAAGTATGGCTGCCCTAACTTGGAAGGGCTTAGGCAAAGTGTGCCTAACATTACTCCCATGACGTACTCCACCGCCCAGCCCTTCGACCCCTCCCAGTGGAAGACCGTCGAGGGCTTCGAGTTCACCGACATCACCTACCACCGCCACGTGGGTGACACGCGCGCCGACGGCATCGTGCGCATCGCGTTCGACCGCCCGGAGGTGCGCAACGCGTTTCGCCCGCACACCGTGGACGAGCTCTACCGTGCGCTCGACCACGCGCGCCAGAACCCGACCGTCGGCGTCGTGCTGCTCACCGGCAACGGGCCATCCGAAAAGGACGGCGGCTGGGCGTTCTGTTCCGGGGGCGACCAGCGCATCCGCGGCCGCTCCGGCTACCAGTACGCCAGCGATTCGGGTGAGGTCGACGCAGCGCGCGTCAAGGCAGAGGGCGGGCGGCTGCACATTCTCGAGGTGCAGCGGCTGATCCGCACGATGCCGAAGGTGGTCATCGCCGTGGTGAACGGTTGGGCGGCCGGCGGCGGGCACTCGCTGCACGTGGTGTGCGACATGACCATCGCCTCCCGCGAGGAGGCCCGCTTCAAGCAGACCGACGCCGACGTCGGCTCATTCGACGCCGGCTACGGCTCCGCCTACCTGGCCAAGATGGTGGGCCAGAAGTTCGCGCGCGAGATCTTCTTCCTCGGCCGGGAGTACTCGGCCGAGGAGATGCAGCGCATGGGCGCGGTGAACATCGTCGCCGACCACGGGGAGCTGGAGGCCGAAGCGATCCAGGTCGCGCGCGAAATCAACGGCAAATCCCCCACCGCCCAGCGCATGCTGAAGTTCGCGTTCAATTTGCTTGACGACGGCCTCATGGGCCAACAGGTCTTCGCTGGCGAAGCCACCCGCCTGGCCTACATGACGGATGAAGCCGTCGAGGGACGCGACTCCTTCTTAGAAAAGCGCCCGCCGAACTGGGACCAGTTCCCCTTCTACTACTAGAAGCTAAAAGGGCAGCTGCGGGAGGATGTTCGGGAACGCCTGCGAGAGCGCCGCGAGGGCCATCGCAATCACACCGATGACCGTGGCGATGATGGCCGGTACGGAAATGTCGCCCAACGCGGAACCCGCGTCGGGGCTACCGCCGGTCTTCGACAGGCTGGGGTCCTGCGCGATGGTGCTCAAGTCCGTGTCCTTGGCGTACTGGAGCGCGGGCAGCGTGATCGCCGTCGGGAACGCCACGTTGGGGGTGGCGCAATCCACCGTCTGTTTGAAGGCCGGGTTGTAGGCGCTGACCAACGCGTTCATGGTCTTTCCGTAGTACGTGCCGTCGACCGCAGCGGCGAACCTGTCGCGCTGCGCGCCGCTGAGCTTGGTCTCGCGCGCCAGCTCCGCGCCGGCGGATCCGGGGGTGTACGTGGGATCAACCGCACCCGGGTTGCCTCTGGTGAGCAGCTCGGTGAACGCCTCCGCCCCAGAAACCGGCGTGGTGCTGTACTTGCGTTCCGGGATGAGCGAGAACTGCTTCTTGGCCAGGTAGTTACCGGCGTCGGATGCGTCCAAGCCCAACTCGGTCACGCGGACGCGCTGGGCGGCCCAGGCTGCGTCTTTCGCGGCGATGACTGCCGGGTCGGAAGCCCTCCCCGCGCGCTGGTCGCTCAGGAACACCTTGACGTTCTGATTGGACACGTAGGCGTCGCCGAGCTTCTTCAGCCCCGGAACTGCCGCCTCGTACCCCTGCACGAAGACGCCGTCCTGCATGCCAAGGGTCAGGGTTTTTGCTGAGGCCTCCGCCTTCTGCGCGGTCGCCTTCTCCTGCGGGGTCAGCGCTACCTGGCACACGCCGCCCTGCGGTGTGGGCTTCGTCAGCGTCGCTGCACCCGCGGGGGCTGCGAGGGAGACGGTGGTGGTCAGGGCGAGTGCGAGAGATGCTGCGCGCTTCATTTTCTACTCCTTATATATAGGTCTGTTGTGACTATCCAACGACTACATCTGTCGCTGTGCGCGCGATGTTACAGACGCCGCCCGACACGACCGCTTGCGCAAGCGTTCTTTAGCGGGGGTAATTTTCGGGGGTAGCGGGGGTTGGAAAGCGTTGAACAATCCACTGGCCAGGGAAAACCTTTGAACAATCCGCGCCGGGCCTATCTGGCCGAGGTGGCCCCATACGGGCGCATTGGCCGCATTTGCGCAGGACATCGCAGGAAACCGGGCGACGCGAATGATTTACACGCGATTACGCATACTATGCACGCATAGAGATTGTTCAACCATCCGTCGCCGCGGCGCGATTGATCGTTGAACAACCCTGCCTCGAGCCACCCGGGGGCGGGTGCAACGTTGAACAATCCGCAGCGTGTGAGGGGTGAAAGCGTTGAACAATCCGGCCGCAGTGTTGAACAAACTTGGCCCTTCCCGCGAGAGATTTACCTGCGCATATCCGGTGCATAAAGTGAGTGCCAACAACAAAACAACCGGGCAACAGCCCACAGACAAAAGGACTTCACCACAATGCGCACCACGATCCGCACCGCCATCGCAGCCGCTCTCACCGCCACCGTCACCCTCTCCGGCATGGGCGTCGCCAACGCCGCAACCGCCGGCGACGAGCTGATCATCCCCATGATCGAGGACGGCAACGGTCTGGCAGATTCCGACCGCGACGGCATCCCCGACGACTGGGAGCGCAACGGCGTGGTGCTGAAGGACGGGACGGTGATTCCCCTGCCGGATTGGGGCGCGGACCCCAACACGCCGGACATCTTCCTGCAGCTGAACTGGATGGCTTCCGAGTGGGAGCAGCTCGGCTGCTTCGACAACGACGCCGACGCGACCTGCGCACAGGCCAACACCAAGTCCTACCGCCCCAGCACGAAGTCCCTGGAGGAGCTGGTGGACGTGTTCGCCGACAACGGCTACAACCTGCACGTGGACGCGGGCAAGTACTACACCAACATCCCGAACTACGGCGAGGGCTTCGGTGGCCAGACCATCGATTACGCAAAGTACTACTTCAACGGCACGTCCAAGGCCATGAAGCTGCTGCAGAACCAGAAGGACATTCTTGGTGAGCGCGCGAACATCTTCCGCCTCGGCGTCATCGGCGACCAGATCAACCAGGGTGACTACACCACCGGTGTTGCCACCATCGGCAACGGTTCCTTCTACGTGGCCAACCACTCCCGCATGACCACCGATGTGCAGCTGCGCAACACGATCATGCACGAGTTCGGCCACAACCTGGGCCTGCGCCACAACGGCGCCAAGGACCACGTCGACGGCCTGCCGGGCGAGGCGCACGCTGAGGACTACCGCTCGGTGATGAACTACAAGTACCAGTTCGAGATCTTCAACTACTCCACCGAGGGCTACACCTACAACCACGGCGGCGTGACCCGCGAGATCCCGGCCGACTGGGACAACCTCACCCTGGACAACGGCCGCATCGGCCGCGACTCCGAGGTCATCGGCGCCCCGGCCGCCAAGGCTGAGAACGTGGACCGCTCCGCCATCGCCACCGCCGAGAAGGCAAACCGCACCGCCACCATCACCGCTGCTGAGGCACCGGCAAAGGTCAAGGCTGGCGAGCAGGTTGCGCTGACCTACACCATCACCAACCCGGGCCTGGACGTGGCCACCTACACCATCGAGGCCACCGCCCCCGGCGCGTACGCCACCCAGACGGTGACCCTGCCGGGTGCCCTGTCCGGCCGCAACACCACCGAGGTCACCTTCGACGTCACCGCCACCGACGCCGCAACCATGCCGGTGACCATCACCGTGGACAACGGCGAGGACGTTGTCGCACAGACCACCACCGTGGTCAACGTCGAGGCCACCCCGGTCGCCTACGAGGGCCAGACCAACGCCACCAAGAAGGAGCTCGCCCAGGAAGCTCAGGATGAGCAGGTCGCTGAGGTCGCTCAGGTTGCTACCACCCAGATTCTGCGCGACACCGTGGCTGCCGCCGCCGAGACCGTCAAGGTGGAGACCGTGAAGGCTGAGACCGTCAAGGCTGAGACCGTCAAGGTGGAGACCGTGAAGGCCGCTGACATCGACGTCCAGCCGGCGAAGGCTGAGGTTGCTGCGGCGAAGACCGCCACCCCGGCTGGCCCGAACATCGCCGCGATCGTCGGCCCGATCATCGCCCTGCTGGCCCTGCTCGGCCTGGGTGTCGGCGCCGCCATGATGCTCTAAGCCCAGCACACACGGAGACGCCTTCTCCAAATGCAGCTCAACGAGATCAACGCCGAATCGGACCGCCAGTCACGTGAGGCGACGTGTACCAACGAAGCGCTCACCGGCGGCGCGGCCGCAGGGGCGTCGCCAGGTTTGTCCACTGTGGAGGCCACCACGGAGGAGGCCTTCCCCCCTCCGGCTCCCCTGAGCTAAATCCAGCGAAACGGTCGTAGCGAATCCCACAATCGGGCGATTCGCTACGACCGTTTCGCTGGAAACTGGGCTGAGGGGGGCTGGCGCGGAGTCGGGGCCGAGGCGGGGCCGAGGAGGGGGCGCACGCAAAAGGACCGACCTCCCGCCCCTAGTGCTGGTTCTCCGACTGAAAGCGCCACGGCAAGATCACCACGCGGCAGTGGTCCGGGGTGGGGTAGGTGAAGCCGGTGGGGATCTTCTCGGCCTCGGGTACGCCTCGGTGTCGATCCTGGGGAAGCAGCGGCTCGACCACCGAGATGTCAGGAATTTCGCGAAGCGTCTGCGCCTCCGTTTGCGTTCTTACTTGTTCAGGCCGGGGATCTGCGGCAATGTCGGCAGCCCCTGCACGCCCATGGACTGCAGCAGGGCAAACAACCCGCCGAGTGCCGCCAGGACGGTAGCCACGATGCCGATGATCGCGCCCAGTTTCGCGTCGAAGCCCTTGGGCGCGTCGGCCGGAGCGGGCGTGGTGGTGGTCGTGGCGGCCGGGTCCGGGGTTCGCGCGTCGCCGAGGTCCGCGTTCTTCAGCAACGGCGCAGCCGGCAGGCCGAGGCTTTGGGTCGGGAAGATCAAGTGCGTCACCCCCGCATTGCACATCTGCGCCCGAGTCAGCGGGTAGTAGAACGTGTTCTCCAGGGTGCTGAACACCTGGCCGTAGTACGTCTTATCCAGGTTCGCGGCGAACGCGGCACGCTGCGCATCCGACACGAAGTACAGGTGGCGCGCGATGTTGCGGCCGGTCTTGCCCACCTCGTAGCCGTAGCCCGTCTTGGCCACCTTCGGTACAGAACCGTCGATGCCGATGTACCAGTCCGCGTTCAAAGCCAGGATGCTTGCCGACGGACTCCGTGGCACCTGCGCCGTCTCCTTCACATCGAGATAGGTATCCGCATCCTCGTTCTTCAGCCCCACGGCGGCAAGCTTCGGCTTCGTCGCCGCGCGGGCTGCGTTGCGGAGGTCCTTTGCGGATGATTCCTTGCCGTCGCGAATGTCGCGGAGGTGTTGGCGGACGGCAGCGTCGGCGACGTAGTCGTCGCCAAGCTTCTTCAGCCCTGGGAACGTTGCTTCGAACGCCTCGACCGCGGACACGGAGTACTGGCCGATCGTGAGCGTCTTGGCCGCGCGGTCGGCCTGCCATGCAGGGCCGCGTTCGACGTCGTTGAGGGTGACGCGGCAGAAACCGTCGGGCGTCTGGGAAAGTGATGCGGCGTGGGCGGTTGGGGTGATGAGGGTGAGCGCGGCGGCGGCCGCGACCGGTGCGACGAGTTTGTTCATACCTGCCCTATCGCGCGGCGGGGCGGAAGCGCTACAGGGGGCTCGCGCGGGACTACCCTCAACTGCGTGACGCACCTGCTCGAACTCCTCCCCGTGGACCCCGCGAACCCGCTGACCATCATGCCCGCGCTGGAGGAGGCGCTCACCGGCGAAAAGGCGGTTCTGCCGGTGCCGGCGAATGACCCGGCGCGTGCGAACCTGCTGCGCAACACGCTCGGGCCGGGCCAGCCGATCGATGGCGACATCGCGCTCGTCGTGTCCACCTCCGGTTCCACAGGCACGCCCAAGGGCGCGATGCTCACGCCCGCGAACCTGATCACCAGCGCGGACGCGACGCACCAGGCGCTCGGCGGGGAGGGCCAGTGGTTGCTGGCCATGCCCGCGGCCTACATCGCGGGCATTCAGGTGCTGGTGCGCAGCATGGTGGCGGGTGTGGAGCCCGCGTTCGTGGACCTTAGCCACGGCTTCAACATCGCCGAGTTCGCCGCCCGCGCGCGCGACCTTGCGGTGACCGGCGAGCGCACCTACACGGCGCTGACCCCCATGCAGTTGGCGAAGGCGACGTCGACGCTGCAGGGCATCGACGCGCTACGTTCCTTCACGGCCGTGCTCGTGGGTGGTGCGGCCACCAACCCCCGCCTCCTCGACTCGGCGGCGAAACTGCGCATCAACGTGGTCACCACCTACGGCTCCAGCGAAACCTCGGGTGGCTGCGTCTACGACGGCACGCCGATCGCCGGTGCCCGCATCAAAATCGTCGGCGGGCGCATCCACCTCGGCGGCCCCATGGTCGCGCGCTGCTACCGCTTCGGCTCGCTGCCGCTCGCCGACGACTTAAAGGACGGCTGGTTCCGCACCTCAGACGCCGGTTTGCTTATCGACGGCCACCTCACGGTCCTCGGCCGCACCGACCACATCATCGATTCGGGTGGCCTCAAACTGCACCCCGAGGTGCTGGAGACGCTTCTGCTCCGGATCGAGGGCGTGACCGCCGCCTGCGTGGTTGGCGTGCCCGACGAGCGCCTGGGCGAGCGCATCTGCGCAGCTTACACCGGCTCCGCCACGCTTTCCGACATCATGGACGCCCTCGCGGACGCCGAAGACGCCGGCGAGCTGGCCCGCTGGCAGGTGCCCAAAGAGGTGAAGGTCGTGCCCGCGCTGCCGCAGCTCGGCCCGGGCAAGGTGGACCGGGCCGCGGTGCGCGAGCTATTGCTGGGCTAGGCACTCGCTATTTCAGGTATACCTGAAACAATATCCTGTTTTAGCGATGGTTCCAGGTATACTCGACACGCGTGAGAGTTCTGCATCCGCGACAGCGGTACCTGGACAACCTGCTGGCAGTCCCCGATAACGACTTCGTCCGCATCATCACCGGCGTGCGTCGCTGCGGAAAATCGACCCTCCTGGAGCTGTACCGCCGCCACCTGCGCGAGCACGGCATCTCAGAGGACGCCATCATGGTGGTCAACTTCGAGGATCAGGCCAACGCCGCACTGCGGGACCCGGCCACCTTCCACGACGCCGTCACGCAACGGCTCGCACAAGGGCTGCGCTACCTCCACGTCGATGAAGTGCAGGAGCTGGAGGATTGGGCGCGCGTGATCAACTCCCTGCGACTCAACGAGCAGCTGGAGATCTGCGTGACCGGCTCGAATGCCTCCCTGTTCGTTGGTGAGTCGCTGACGTATTTGGCTGGGCGCTACTTCGAGATCCCGATGCTGCCGCTTTCCCTGGCGGAGTTCATGGAGTTCCGTTACCCAGCGGACGCGCGCCCGGGCCTTGACCACGCATTTCAGGAGTGGGTGACTATCGGTGGCTTCCCCGCCACGGTCCAGCTCGCGGACCCGGTGGTGGTCCGTCAGGCGAACTCCTCACTGTTCGATTCCATCTTCACCCGCGACATTTCCCTGCGCGGCCAGATTCGCGACACCGACGCGTTCCTGCGCGTGGCCCGCTTCCTCTTCGACAACGCCGGCAACCCGGTGTCGACGCATCGCATCGTGGGACACCTCAAGCACGAGGGACTCAAGGCGTCGAGTGAGACCGTGGACCGCTACCTCGGCCTAATGTCGGACGCGCACCTCATTTATCAGTGCCGGGATTACGACACGAAGGGCAAGCGGTGGCTGAGCACGAACGGCAAGTTTTATTTCGTCGACCCGGGGCTGCGCACCGCCCTGCTGGGCTCTCGCGCTTTTAACTTCGGCCACGACTTGGAAAATATGGTCTACCTGGAGCTTCGCCGCCGCGGGTACCAGGTTTCCAGTGGCAAGGTCCCCGGTGGGGAGATTGATTTCATCGCCAATGACGGCCAGCGCACGCTCTACATCCAGGTGGCGCTCACGGTTACCGAGCCTGCGACGCTCGAGCGCGAGCTCGCGCCGTTCGACACCCTGCCCGCCGGATCCCGCTGCATCCTCTTAACGACGGACCGCTTCGCCCCCGACACCGGCAACGTCTCATGGCGCGACGCCATCGAGGTGCTTGCGGGCGGGGCGCTAGACTAACGCTTCGCGACGAAGCACCTGGGACTCCAACCAGCTGACCCCGCCTGCTGAAAAAGTCACGCTCCGGCCGGGCAGTCACGCACAGTGTTTGCCCCCGCCCCTTCGTGGAGCTTCGTAGCGTGCTCCAGATGGACTGACCGGCCCGGGAACTCCGCACCGCCCCCGTCCGACTATTCACCCAACGGTCTGGAAGACACCGGGCCCCAACACCAGGAGGATCTCCGATGACCCGTCGCATTCTCACCGCCGTCGCCACTGGCGCGCTGGCCTTGTCCCTTACCGCCTGCGCGAACGGGGACACCGTCTCCGAAACAACCGGCGTTGCGGAGACCGCAACTACCGCCCGCGCGGCGGACGCCGCCGACGCGGGGGTGGCCTTCACCGACGCCGTCGTGCGCGCCAAGGCCGCCGCGGACGCTCCTGACGGCTCTGACATGACGGCCATCTTCGGCACGCTGGAAAACCACGCCGCCAAGGACATCGAACTCACCGGGTTCACCACCTCGCTGGGCGATGCGACCTACGAAATCCACGAGGTCGTCGACGGCATGATGCGCCAGAAGGACGGTGGCATCACCATCCCCGCCGGCGGTTCGGTGGAGTTCAAGCCCGGCGCGGAGCACCTCATGGTGCTGGATTACGCACCAGAGGTCCCCGCCGGCGACACGGTGAACCTCACCCTCGAGTTCGCCGACGGGTCAACCGCCGAGGTCGAGGACATCGCGGTGCGCACCATGCTGCCTGGCGACGAAAGCTACGGCCACGACGGCGAGCTGCAGGGCCACCAGCCGGAGATGGACCACAACATGGACCATTCAGGGCACTAGCGCGCGGCCCTCACCCCGCTGCGAGGGCCGCCGCACGCTGATACGACACCCCCAACACTTGTCCCATCTCGCGCACTGTGAAGCCTTGCTGTTTCATGGTGCGGGCTAGCGCTCGTTTGGCAGCGGCGGCGTCAGTTGCAGCGGTATCCGCCTTTGCCTGGAGCTCCTCCGCGTGCGCCTTCAGACCTTCGATATCGGGTGCCAGAACCGGCACAACCTCAATCCGGAATGCTTCCGGCTGCAGACCGGATTGATATGCAATCGCTTCCGTTACCTCGTCCTCGGCTTGGTCGAGCCGCTTCGTCTGCGACACCACACCCAGCTCTTCACATTCGAGGACCCAGACTCCGCTCGCCCCACGCTCTGCGGTTACCGTGTACCGCTTCATCGCCACCATCCCTTTCCAAACCACGCTTTCGGGCTTCGGCCCTCAGTCTCTTAATTACCGCAGAACGCTTCAACCATCAATCCCCCCACGAACTTTGTTGTCTACCGCACATAGACAAACCTATTGGTCTCATATATTAGACGCGGGAAATGCCTCTTCGGTTCCCGCCTTCGAACACCTGACCGTCGCCCAGCCGACGGTATCTACCCCGTGCTCTAGGTTGAGAGATGAAACTGCCGCAGTGAGGAGCACGATCACCATGGAGAACACCGGTTACGCAGTCATCGACCTTGAGACCACCGGGTTTGGCACCACCCACCGCATCCTCGAAGTCGGCGTTGTGTTGCTGCGACCCGACCTGACGGTGGAGCGCACGTGGGACACGCTGATCCAGCCGGGCCGCGACATCCCGAACAGCCACATCCACCACATCACCGCCACCGACGTGGTGGACGCGCCCTCGTTCGCAGACGTCGCCGCGTACCTCGGCCACCTGCTCAACGGCCGGATCTTGGTGGCGCACAACGCCCCGTTCGAGCGCGGTTTCCTGGACAACGAGTTCGCCCGTGCGGGTATTGCCAACGGGCTGCCCAGCCGGTGGGTGGACACGATGGTGCTGGGGAGGGAGAACCTTGGCGTCGCAAAGCTGAGTGATGCTCTGGCGATCGCCGGGCTCCGCAACGAGCTCGCGCACTCCGCGCTGGGGGATGCGACGGCGACCGCCGAGCTGCTGCAGTATTTCAGCGAGCGTTTCGGCGCGAGCGTGGGCGGGTACCCCGTGGCGGCGTTTCCTGCCGCGCCGGAACCGCGCACGCAGCCGCGCAGTGCTGTGACCAGCGAGTCTTGGGTCGAGCGGCTGACGCGCGAGCTGCCCGCGAGCGGGGCGAAAGACGAGGACGCGTACCGCGCCGAGCTCACGCGCGCACTTATCGACCATCACGTTTCCCGCACCGAAATCCGCCAACTCGAGCACACCGCACTCGCCGCGGGCTTGAGCGCGGACGACGTGGAGGCGATCAACGAGGAGTTCACCCGCCAGCTAGTCATCGAGGCGTGGGCCGACGGGGTGATCACCGGCGAGGAGCGCGAGACGCTGCTCACGCTCGCCGCCGCGCTCGGGGTGGACACCGCGCGCGTGCTCCCGCTTCTCGACGAACCACAGGCCCCAACCTCCCCCACCCAATTCACCCTCTCCCCCGGCGACCGCGTCGCCTTCACCGGCTCACTGGACATCCCGTACGAGATCTGGGCGCAGCGCGCGGCGGCCGCCGGCCTCGACGTCGGCGGCGTGACCCGCAAGTGCGTACTGCTGGTGGCCGCGAACCCGGACACCATGAGCGGCAAGGCACAAAAAGCCCGCGCACACGGGGTACCCATCGTGAGCGAAGCCGCGTTCGCCCAGTTCCTCGGCGCCCTCGAGCGCGACGGCGCCGCCGCCCCAGACCTTGTTGCCGAGGTGCCTGCGCACTTCCCGTGGCTCTCCGCCGACCAGGTGCGCGCGACGGGCTCGTCGCGCTCGCGCATCGCTGCCGCCTGGATCGCGCTCCACCCCACCCAACCGCTGCACATGCTTGCCGACGACCTCCGGCCCCACCACACCCCCGAAGCCACCGGCACCGGCATCGACCGCTACCTGGCCCTGTGGAGCCTGCACCACCCGAACATGCTTAGCGCCAGCGCTGACGACCTGTTGCGACTGCCCGGAGTCGGCGAGAAGCGCCGCCACAAGCTCGTCGAGTTGGTGGTGGACCTGGCTGCGGACGGGGTTGGGGAGGTTTCCGAGCCCGCGCCGGTTGTGAAGCCGGTTCGTGAGCCGGTTCGCGAGCCGGAGCCAGTGAAGGTCGCGGCTCCGACGGAGCCGTGGCCCTCCTTCGACGACGATCCAGCACAGGACCCGACCCCCGAGGAACTCCTCGCCGAGGCGCGCTCGACCAGCTACAACCCCTACGCGGTCCCAGTCCCAGCCAGTACGACTCCACTGGAGCCGGCGCCTCTGCCCGTCGAGCGGACAAACCGCGCGGCGAAGGTGTTCAAGTGGTCCGCGATCATCGCCGTCGCATCGTTCTTCCTGTTCGGCATGTGCCTGGAGACGTTCGACCCCGAGGCCGAATCCTTCATCGCGGGTCTCTTCGCCGTGCTGTTCCTATTCGGTGGGCTCACCGCCGCAGTCTCTGGCATCTGGGCGCTGGTGAACCGGCTGCGGCGGTAGGGGCACGGTCTGCCGCTCAAGCCAAATTCCGACTCATTGGGGGCATGGGGTGCATGAGATACCGGTGTCCCGCTCTTCTCGCTTATTCGAACCGCGCCCACCCGACTGCCGAAGAAAGCACATCCCGGGCCAGGTACGGGTTATTGAACCGGCGGAACATTGTCCCGCCATGGTTCATAACGCGGACGTTTAGGTTGTATGCGTAGTCCAGCATCGTCTCCAAGTGTCGAAACTCAGTCTCCCCTACAGCGAAACTGATCAAATTCTCTATTGGGTGGATCCATCCGTCGGCCGTAGCAATCGGGTACTCAATGGTAATGAGTCCCCATGTGGGATCACCATCGGGTTGAACTCCGTGTTCGACTTCGGTGTTGATCCGCACTTCAATGTGAGGTTCACCTTCAACGGTCTCTTCGGCTATCACGCAAGTTTCGAGGTTTCCACAGGAAATGACTGCAAGTCTTCGGTAGTTCTTCGACTTCCCCGTGGAAGGGAGGCAGCTCACATTCCAGAGGACACCAAGCGTGTTCACTGGATCCGGAACAGTTTGCCGCACGTACCAACCTAGAGCATCGAGCACGTTGGCGTATTCCGGGTGCTGTGCAAGCTTCACCCATTTCGCCCATGCTTCGTCATCGAGACCGTCTTCTGGGAGAACCCGTTCCTTGCGCTTCCACGGCAGAGCAAGACTCTTTCCCTCTTCAAACTCAAAAACGGTGGTCACACCACCGCGGGGGCGGCGGGTGTGTAAAACGTTGCGCACGGAACAATCTGCTTCAGTGAGCGTGATCAATGCTCGCTCCGCGCCGTTTAGCCCCTCAGGTTCAACGGGGTAAAACTCAACCGAGACTATGTCTTTCCACTTCCGCCGGTGTTGAGCGAGGCGAGTTGGCACGTTGACGCTCTGCCCTACGTAGGCCTCCCCATTAGAGAAGCGCAGACGATAAACACCGCAAATTTCTTTGCCCACAAATAAGGGTGCGGCGGATTCGATTTGCCGGATATCGTACGAAATCCCCTTCATAGCGAGGAGTTTATCTAGCGGACCCTGCTCTAGGCTGGAATCGACGCTTGCCCCGCGAGGCGAAGAACGCCCCCGCGGCGCTGCAACACCGTGATCGGGGGCTGGCCCTATCTGATCAGAAAGGATCGATCAGATCGGGTTAACAACACCCTACCTCCCCAATAAGGCCGCGGGCATTTAGCTTCAGTTACCCAGCCACGGCGACTGCGAAACGGCACAATGAACCCCATGTCCTCATTCGGTGAAGTCCTCGATCAGCTCCGTGAGAACCAGCCCCAGGGCAAGTACGGAATCGCGTTTGAGAAGTTGATGGTCAACTTCTTCAAAACGGATCCTGTCCTTGCAGCGGAGTTTGACGAGGTCACCCGCTGGGATCGATGGCGTTACAACGGCGGTAAGACGGATACGGGTATTGACCTGGTTGCTCGTCGACGAGCGGACGGGAAGTGGGTTGCCATCCAGGCAAAGTTCTACAAGCCCACTACGAGTATTCAGAAGCAACATATCGACTCGTTCTTCGAGGCTTCAGGTCGTTCCTTTGAGACCGAATCGAAGGTGGAGCACTTCGTCCACCGATACATCATCTCCACCACCGATAAGTGGTCGTCCAACGCCGAAGCTGCACTGGAGAACCAGCAAATCCCCACCAGCCGAATCGGGTACAGCCAGATCGCGGAGTCACCGGTGAACTGGGATGTCGTGTTCCCTGGTTCTGAGATGCAGGTCCACCTCACCCGGCGCGAAACGTTTGAGCCACGAAAACATCAGCAGGAAGCCATCGACAACGTTATGGTCGGCTTCCAAACTCACGATCGCGGCAAGTTGATCATGGCCTGCGGTACCGGCAAGACGTTTACTGCTCTCCGTCTCAGTGAAAAGATCGCCGAAGAAAACGGCGGCCGCGCGCGAGTGTTGTTCCTCGTTCCATCGATCGCACTTCTCGCGCAAACACTCCGCGAGTGGACCGCCCAAGCACGCCTGGACCTCAAAAGCTTTGCGGTGTGTTCCGATAACAAGGCGAGCCGACAGGCTGAAGACATTGCGTCCTACGACCTTGAAGTTCCCGTCTCAACCAACGGTAAAGACATCGCATCCCGTTTCAATGAAGGCAAGCGCGCGAGTGGCTTGAACGTAGTCTTCTCCACCTACCAATCGCTTCCCTCGGTTCACGACGCCCAGCAACAGGGACTCCAAGAGTTTGACATCATCATCTGCGACGAAGCACACCGCACCACCGGTGTCACACTCGCTGGTGCGGATGAATCCAACTTCGTTCGCGTTCACGACGCGGACTACATAAAGTCCGCGCGTCGCCTTTACATGACCGCAACACCCAGGCTTTTCGACGACTCCGTGAAAACCAAAGCGGAAGAACACTCGGCCGAGATTGCTTCGATGGACGATGAAGCGATCTACGGGCCCGAGTTCCACCGCCTGGGTTTCGGTGAAGCCGTGGACAAGGGCCTGCTCACTGACTACCGCGTGTTGGTAATGACGGTGGACGAAGACATCGCGGCTGAGGCGATGGCGCGCAGCACGCAAGAAGGAATGAACCTCACCACCGCATCAGCCATGATCGGCGCGTGGAACGCACTAGCAAAGCGATCCGGGAAACTGCAAGGACAGAAAGGCGGGTTCGAGGAAGACGCTGCGCCGATGCGTCGCACTGTCGCCTTTGCGAAAGACATCAAGTCCTCCAAACTCATTGCAGAGACCTACCCGGGCCTTATCGCCAGCCACCAGGAAACCCTGCGAGAACACGCAGAAGTTAACGATGTCTCACTTCACAACGTTGACCTGTCAGTTGCGATCCAGCATGTCGACGGCACCATGAACGCGATGGAGCGTGGCAACCGCATCGCATGGCTTGAAGCATCTATCGAAGAGGATGAAACCCGCATTCTCACAAACGCCCGATGTCTCTCGGAGGGTGTGGACGTGCCGGGCCTCGACTCCGTAATCTTTTTCAACCCGCGCAACTCCATGGTCGATGTTGTCCAATCCGTTGGTCGCGTAATGAGGAAATCCGAGGGTAAGGACTACGGGTACATCATCCTTCCCGTTGCAGTACCGCCGGATAAATCCCCATCCCAAGCATTAGACGATAACGTCCGTTTCAAGGTTGTTTGGCAGATTCTCAACGCGCTTCGCGCCCACGACGACCGCTTCAACGCCAAAATCAACTCCATCTCGCTCAACGAAGGTAAGCCAGACGAGCTGCCAATTATCGTCGACCCAGTCGTTGACCCGAACAAGGTTAAAGGAGAGAAAGATCGGAAGGATCTCGACTCGAACGATAAGACTCCCGCTGACTCAACGGGTGAACTGACCGCCCAACAAGTGGCCTTATTCTCCCTGGAGAAGTGGCAGGAAGCGATCTACACCAAGCTTGTAGACAAAGTTGGTACTCGCACCTACTGGGAAGACTGGGCCGACGACGTTGCAGTGATCGCGGAGAACCAGATCATCCGCATCAACAAGCTGCTTGAGAACGCCAGCCCAAAGCTAGAGCGCGAGTTCGGACGGTTCGTTGAGGGCCTTCGCAACAACCTCAACGACGGCATCACGCGCAACGACGCGATCAGCATGCTCTCCCAGCATCTCATTACCGCGCCAGTGTTTGACGCGCTGTTCAGCGATCACGATTTTGCAGCCCATAACCCGGTATCTCGGGTGATGCAGCGCATGGTCGACGCGCTCGACGACAGCAACCTGGATGCCGAGACCGATTCATTGGAGAAGTTCTACGATTCGGTGAGCGTGCGCGCTTCTGAGGTCACGAGTGCTTCGGGAAAGCAGCAGGTGATCAAGGAGCTCTATGAGCGCTTTTTCCAAAAGGCGTTCAAGCGCGATGCTGACAAACTGGGCATTGTTTACACCCCGGTGGAGATCGTGGACTTTATCCTGCGCGCTGCTGATGATGTGTCGAAGCAACACTTCGGCCGGGGCTTGAGCGACGAGAGCGTGCACATCCTGGATCCATTTACGGGCACGGGAACGTTTATGGTTCGCCTGTTGCAGTCCGGGTTGATCGATCCGAAGGATTTAGCCCGCAAATACGCCAACGAGTTGCACGCCACCGAGATCATGCTGCTTGCCTATTACGTGGCCGCGGTCAATATTGAGACAACGTTTAACGCGTTGCAGGCCGAGGCCGCGCAGCGCGAGGGCCTACCTGAGCCCGAATACGTACCGTTCGCCGGCATCGCGTTGGCAGATACCTTCCAGATCCACGAAGAGGGCGACATCTTGGATCTGACGGTGTTTAAGAATAACAACGAGCGCATCGTTCGGCAGAAAGAAGCCCCAATCAATGTAATCGTGGGCAACCCGCCGTACTCAGTGGGTCAGACGAGTGCGAACGATAACAACGCGAACCTGAAGTACCCGACACTGGATGCACGCATCGCGGAAACTTATGCGGCGAAGTCGACGGCGACGAATAAGAACTCACTGTACGACTCATACCTGCGAGCATTCCGCTGGGCGACCGACCGGATCGGAAATCAGGGTGTTGTGGCTTTTGTGTCGAACGGTGGCTGGGTAGATGCCAATACCGGCGATGGAGTCCGCCTCTCGCTTGCCGAAGACTTCAATGACATCTATTTGTTTAATTTGAGGGGAAATCAGCGTACTGCTGGTGAGCAGTCACGTAGAGAGGGCGGCAAAGTCTTTGGTTCTGGTTCTCGGGCTGCTGTGTCAATTCTGATCGCAGTAAAAGATCCGAACAAGTCGGGATTCGCTCTGCACTACCGCGACATCGGGGACTATCTGTCAACGGCAGAAAAGCTTGCGATTGTGGGTACGTCGACGATCGAGAATGTTGATTGGCAGTCAATCGTGCCGAATCAGCATGGAGATTGGTTGAACCAGCGCAGTGATAATTTTGCAACCTGGCCGGTCATTGGCGAGAAAAAGGGCACCGCGACCAAGTTCTTTGAAGAGTATTCGCGCGGCCTTTCAACTGCCCGTGATGCGTGGTCGTATTCTTCTTCCACTTTCGACTTGGTGGAAAACATCGGTACGCACGTTGCGAACTACCACCAAGCACAAGAGCTACTACGAAGCGCAGGGTTTGATGAAAGCAAACGGGGTGTTGACGCGTTGTTTGCGCAACACCCTGAGTTGGTCGATAGCACGCAGGGTTCATGGAACCGTAGCTTGAAACAGGAATTAGCCCGCGGAACTGAGATCGCGGTTGATACGAGCCGCGTTCATACATCTTTGTACCGCCCGTTTTTCAGACAGCGCAGCTATTTCGCGAAAGAGCTCAACGACATGGTGTATCAGTTGCCGTCGATGTTCCCCACACAACAACACCACAACATCGGGTTCTATCAGGTGGGCGAAGGCTCCGCTGTTCCATTTTCTGTCATTGCGACGAATCTGCTACCGGATTTGCATTTAACAGGCGCTGGATCCGGCGGACAGTTCTTCTCGCGCTTCACCTGGGAGCCGGTTGAGGCTTCGGATGGTGGGTTGTTTAGGGCCGGAGGTTCGTCGATAAGCGAAGGCGAGTCCTCGATCTATGGGCAGGTCGGTGAGATTGTTGTCGGGTATGTGCGCGTGGATAACGTGACCAAGGAGATCCAGAAGCTGTACCGTGATGCGCTCGGTGAGGACATCACTGGCGACGACATTTTCCACTTCGTATACGGCAAGCTGCATGATCAGGAGTACCGCAAGAAGTACGCGGCGGACCTGAAGAAAATGCTCCCGCATATTGAGACGCCGGGGACGAGAGAGGAGTTCGATAAGTTTGTGCGGGCAGGTGAGCAGTTGATGGACCTACATGTGAACTACGACGAACTCGAACCGTACCCGCTTGAGATCACGGTAAAGGGCGACCCGGATGACCGCGAGACATGGCGTGTGGTGAAGCCGAAGTGGGCGAAGAAGAAGGACCCCGAGACCGGCAAGAACGTGAACGACACCACCACGATGATCTACAACTCGAAAGTGGCGATCTCGGGAATCCCCGAGGAAGCCGACGAGTACCAGCTGGGGTCACGTTCCGCGCTCGGCTGGATCATTGACCGCTGCCAAGTGAAGAAGGACAAGGCATCCGGGATTGTGAACGACCCGAACGACTGGGCCGACGAGGTTGGCAACCCGCGCTACATTGTGGACCTCGTTGGCAAGGTCACGCGCGTGGCGATGGAGACGAATCGGATCGTGCGGGAGTTGGAGGATTAGTAATGATTACGGAAATGCCGAAATACCGAGAATTTCATTGGCCGACTCTCCTTGCGCTGAGAGATCTAGGCGGATCAGCATCCATTGACGAGCTGAACTCGCAGGTAATGGAGTCGATGAATTTCTCTGACCATCTCCAGGCAATACTGCATAAAGACGGGCCGACCAGCGAAATTGAATACCGTCTTGCCTGGGCGAGGACTTATCTAAAGGGGATGGGCCTAGCGGAAAATTCCGCGAGGGGAGTCTGGGTGATAACAGAAGCTGGAAGAACGGCTGAAGAACGGGATTTACCCCAGCTAAGGACGGAGTACTTGAAGCGGCTGCGCAAACCGAATGAGTCAGTCCAAGGCGTCGTTGATCCGGTTACCGACCTAGATAGGGACGTTGAACCACAGCCAGACACCGACTGGAAGGAACTCTTGCTTGATCAACTGATGGCAATGGAACCATCTGCATTCGAGCATTTAGCAACGCGCCTACTGCGGGAACAGGGATTCATTAACACGAAAGTTACTGGGAAATCCGGCGACGGCGGTATCGACGGACTCGGGGTGTACAGGCTGTCTTTACTGTCCTTCCCAGTTTTCTTCCAATGCAAACGTTACTCGGGAAGCGTCACTGCAAGTATGGTCCGCGACTTTCGCGGGGCCATGGCGGGAAGAGGTGATAAGGGGCTGCTCATTACTACTGGATCATTTACGCGAGATGCAAAAGATGAGGCCTCTCGGGCAGGAACCACCCCCATCGACCTCATTGACGGAAACCGGCTCTGCGATTTACTCAAAGAATGCCGGTTGGGTGTGAAGGTTGAAGAACGGGTTGTGGAAGACATCGAGGTTGACGGGAAGTTTTTCGAAAGCTTCCAGACACCGTAGCTCCTGGCGTTTTCGAACGCGCTAGCGCAGGGGTTGTGCGTGTCAGCGGAACGGTTACAATCGAACACGACATGACTACTAATCATGTCGGCCCACACGGCTAGGCCCCCGCGCCGCTTTGAACTTCAGCGCGAGGGTTTGGTGAGACTAGCTATCTGGCCAGCCTGTTAGCTCACGGACGATGTCCGCGAGCAGATTGGCCAGAAGCCCGCCCACGGCCCGGATCGCGATCTCGATCATCGCTTTTCGGGCCTTCGGCTTATCCGGCTGGTCACCGGATTCGCGCTTAGGCATCCATCTCACCCCCTTCCCACGGTCGGAGTGAACCCTCACCAGAGAGCGCACCCGTCCCGCCTAGTGGCGGAGACGAGCGCGCCACTAGGAAGGGGTGCCCACAACGGGCACGACAAAAAACGTAGCAAGTGGGCCCGACACGACTCTGACGTGCGGGGATTGACCGGAGGTCGTCGATAAGCGGGAAGCCCCTGGGTCTGTGGTGGAAGCGGATGTCCCTCCTGGAACCGCGGCTTGTTACGCGGTCCCCCGCGAGTGCTCGAGCGCTTCGCTGCTGAATGAACTGCGGATGAGTCGTCGGAAAAGCTTTTCTGTCGCAATCCCGAGTGACTGTGCGTCGGTAACGCGTTCGTCGCCGATACGAATGGTGTTGTTCCAGTGGTCGCGAAGATGCGCGATGCTGCCTCGGTCCGGGGTCTTCTCCAACTCGTCGCTCAAGTTCCGGGCTAATTCAATTGCAGCAGCGGAGAGCGGGAACAGACTGAAGGGCATCTCGGATGGATCCACCCAGCGGGATTGGAACACACCGGCCACAGGGTCCTCCGCAATGATTCCGATGCCGAGTGAATTGACACCGTATTCATCGACGTACGCATTGACGACCCAGTAGTTGATCCGCATGTCTTCACCTCCGGTCAGATATGGGACCGTAGCCGGAAAAGCTCGCCAACCACGTATTCTTTGCGGCGGATGACGTAGTTGTAGAGTTTATCAACATCGGCTTGGTTGACACCCCATTCGACAGGAATTACCTCCTCCAAGCATTCGCGGAGAACCGCTCCGTCCAGAGACCTGACGGCTTTAATGGCCTCATCCCAAAATCTTGCAGGGATTGCCTCGAGCAGACTCGGTAGTGTCGGCCGCCCCCACGGTTCGTCCGGCTCACCCAAACCCCAGTCGGTTTCGTGAGAGCCGAACCAAAGCCCCTGATCAATCGACCAAATCGCATCAGCTTGCAATGGTGCGTAAAGGAACTGGATATCTTCGGCGTTACATAGCAACCACAAGGCGTACAGTCGCGGAATTCTCGCATAGTTTCCGTCATCGGTGACGTGACTAATTACACCTTCTGCGGGAGCGAGATCACCTCCAATTACAGCTAACGAGCCGAAAACTGCCCAGCCTTCGTGTGAAGCAATAGCCGGGGTTGTGCGTGTCGGCGGAACGGTTACAATTGGACGCGACATGACTGGTAATCATGTCTGGCCCAAACGGCTAGGCCCCCGCGCCGCTTTAAGGTACAGCGCGAGGGTTTGGTGAGACTAGCTATCTGGCCAACCAGTTAGCTCACGGACGATGTCCGCGAGCAGATTGGCCAGAAGCCCGCCCACGGCCCGGATCGCGATCTCGATCATCGCTTTTCGGGCCTTCGGCTTATCCGGCTGGTCACCGGATTCGCGCTTAGGCATCCATCTCACCCCCTTCCCACGGTCGGAGTGAACCCTCACCAGAGAGCGCACCCGTCCCGCCTAGTGGCGGAGACGAGCGCGCCACTAGGAAGGGGTGCCCACAACGGGCACGACAAAGAACCTAGCAATCAGCCCCGACACGGCTCTGACGTGCGGGGATTGACCGGAGGTCGTCGATAAGCGGGAGGCTCCTAGGGCTCCACGAGGACAGACTCCCAAATGACCGCCTCCGCGATGAGGAGGTCCGCGAGCTTCCGGTTATGAAAGCGCGAGTACATCGTTGAGCCGCGGCGCATGAGGCGGACGTTAAGTTCGTAGGCGGCGTCGACGAATGCGTCGAGGTGCGGGAAATCAATCTCCCCGTGAGTGATCTGGTCCAAGTCTTCTGGGTCAAACCAGAATCCGCCGACGTGCTCTTTGGTGTATTCGGCGGCGGATGCACCCCAGCGAGCTATGTGCGTGCCATGCTCCGGGTCCCGGAACTGGTCGTAATCGTCGAGAGCCGCGGTGTTGATGCGGACGGTGTAGTAGAAGGAATCGTTGTCAACCAGGCGATCGGCGGTGATGTAGAGGGTTTCCAGGTTCCCGCACGAGATCGTGATCAGCCTGTGGTGATCTCCAGATTTGTTGGTGGAGGGCAGGCAGGTTGCCGTCCATTGTTGGCCCGCTGTGGCCGCGGGATCCGGGATGGTCAGCGCGATGTACCAGCCCAGAATGGAGCGCAGCGTGGGAAACATCGGGTGGGTAAGCAAGTGGGCGAGTTTGGGTTGTCCATCGTCCGCGAGCGATTTCGCTGGCCCCTTGGCACGTTCCGGCTCCCAGGGAAGTGCGACGGTTGAGCCGGCTGCGGTCACGATCTCGATGGTCTCGTCACCCCGGGGACGGCCAGCGAGCATGACGTTGCGCAACGGCATGAGCTGCTCAGTCTCGGTGATCAAAAGCTGCTCGGCCTCGTTGAGGCGGACCTTGGAGAACGGGAAGAAGTCCACACCCACGATGTCTGGGTAGTGGCGACGGTGCGCGCCGTAGCGACGGATGACGTTTGTCGCCTGGCCGCAATACGCCTCACCGTTGGCGAAGCGCAAGCGATAGACGCCGCAGCGGGACTCGCCACGCTTGAACGCGGGGGCGAGTGAGTCGAGATCGCGCGTGTCGATGGACTTGCCCTTGGGGAACCTCACACGTGTGAAGATATCGCAGGTCGGATGGTGTCGCGCGTGGGCGCTCTCAAAGCACAACCGTGTAATTCGTGCAACAATACGTAAGCGTGAGGCTAGAGAAGCTACGCTCCCGCAAACCGTCCACAAATCCGAAGTACGCGACCTCCCCCTCCACCACCCACTACCGCGACACCTCGCCTGCGCGCATGCAGGCGTCCCGGTTGCGGCACAAGCAGCGAAGGCCGCTTGCGCCGGTGTTCTAGGCCTTGTCCAGGAGCTCGGTCACGAGCTGTTTCACGCGGGCGTCGATGTCGTCTCGCACCAGGCGCATGCGTTCGGGGCCGGTGATGCCGCGGGCCGAAGGTTCGTCGATAAGCCATCGCTCTGTGTTGGGGGCTTCGAGCTGGACCTCGGAGCCGAGCAGCACCACGCGGTCGGCGGTGCGGAGGATGTCTTCGTCGATGGGCTTAGGGTGGCCGTGGGACATGTCGGCGCCGACTTCCGCGATGGCCTCGACGGATTCCTGGTTGAGTTTGGTGCCGGGCTCGGTGCCGGCGGAGTGGATCTCGAGGCGCTCGCCCGCGTGTTTTTCGGCGAGGGCTGCGGCCATCTGGGATTTGCCGCTGTTGCGGACGCAGAGGAAGAGGACTTTGGGTCGCATTGGGGGCTCCTTAGTTGGGAAGGGTTGGGTCGGCCGGGAAGAGGCGCGGGCCGAGGCCGCGCATGACGTAGACCAGGCCGACGAGGACTGGGATCTCGATGAGCGGGCCGATCGTGCCGGCAAGCGCCTGGGCGGATTCGGCGCCGAACGTTCCGATTGCCACCGCGATGGCCAGCTCGAAGTTGTTGCCGGCGGCGGTGAAGGACACGGACGCGGATTGGGCGTAGTTCATGCCGGTTGCTTTGGTCACGATCAGCGCGATGACGAACATGCCCACGAAGTAAATGAGCAGCGGCACTGCGACGCGGGCGACGGTCCACGGCTGGGAGAGGATCTGGTCGCCCTGCAGGGAAAACAGCAGCACGATCGTGTACAGCAGGCCGATGAGTGCCAGCGGGGAGATCTTGGGAAGGAAGGTGTTTTCGTACCAGTCGCGACCCTTCGTGCGCTCGCCGATGATGCGGGAGAGCACGCCGGCCAGCAGTGGGATGCCCAGGAAGACGAGGACGGCGGTGACGATGGCGGCAAAGGAGAAGTCCGCCGAGGTGGTTTCCAGGCCCAGCCAGCCGGGGAGGATTTGCAAGTAGAACCAGCCGAGCACGCCGAACATGAGCACCTGGAACACCGAGTTGATGGCCACGAGCACGGCGGTGGCCTCCCTATCCGCGCACGCCAGGTCGGACCACACAAGCACCATGGCGATGCAGCGGGCCAACCCCACGATGATCAGCCCCGTGCGTAGTTCCGGGGCGTCCGGGAGGAAGATCCACGCCAGCGCAAACATGAACGCGGGGCCGACGATCCAGTTCAGGATGATGGAGACCGTCATGAGGCGTTTGTCGGCGGTGATCTCGCGGGTTTTGTCGTAACGCACCTTGGCTAGGGGCGGGTACATCATGACCAGCAGGCCGAGCGCGATGGGCAGGGAGATGCCGCCGACCTCGAGGCTTTCCAGCGCGCTGCCTAGGCCGGGGACCGCGCGGCCCAGGCCGAGGCCCAGCGCCATGGCAAGCAGGATCCACACCGGCAGGAAGCGGTCGAGGAAGGACAGGCGGGGTGGTCTTGTTGTTTCGGTCATCGGGTTTTCGGTCATCGGGTGGGCAAACTTTCGTATCGATGGACGTCGATACGAACGGTACATTTCGCATTGATACGCCTCAATATGAAAAGCTAGACGCCATGACCGATAGCCCAACCCCTCCCCCAACTTGCTGCTCCTTAGGCGCGGGACTTTTGAGTGACAGCGAGGCCGAACACTACGCCGCCCTTTTCAAGGTGCTCGCGGATCCGGGTCGCCTCCAACTCCTCTCCCGCCTCGCCGAAGAGGGTTGTGAACCGATGAGTGTCAGCGAACTGGCGCAGCGCTCCGGGTTGAGCCAGCCGACAATCTCCCACCACTTGAAAAAGCTCACCGACGCCGGCCTTCTGGAGAAAACCCGAACCGGCCGAACCGTTACGCATCGGGTGCGCCCTGGCCCGTTCGCGGACCTGCGCGTCGTGCTGCAGATGGATTGATGTAGTAGTGGCGGAGGTGTCGGTCGACGGGGTCTGGCCGGGGTGCCGGTCGACGGGGTCTGTCTGGGGCGTCGGTCGACGGGGTCTACTCCGGGTCTAGATGCCGATACCGCCGCAGATGCCGATATCAGGATGCCGAGTTGGCCGGGTTTCGGGCGCCAATTGGGCGTGCT
>ERZ1031260.5-NODE-5-length-84536-cov-33.068003_pt1 | contig 84536 bp, 74 predicted proteins | sample MGYA00517287_ERZ1031260 | MGnify/ENA primary metagenome ERZ1031260 (study PRJEB33718, sample SAMN03159811) | human skin metagenome | collected 2014-02-25 | study: EMG produced TPA metagenomics assembly of the PRJNA266117 data set (Human skin bacterial metagenome and... | reverse complement strand
CTCCCCCATCCGCGTCATCCCCACCCCTGCCGAACACGCCGCCGCGGCCAAGCACGACCGCAGCGACAACCACGAGAACCAAAACGACACCAAGGACGATGGAACACCCTCGTCCCATCCCCTTGCTGTCGTTCGAACTACTTGGCACGCTCATGCCAACATCGTAAATGCTGGCAACGTGCCTCGTTTGCTATTGCGGCCGGATTGGGGTCGTCGCCCACGTGCGCGCCTGCGTATTGGCCTCGCGCACGCGTTCGCGCTGCTCTTCCACACGCGGCCGCGCCGTGCCGCCGCGCGTATCCCGGGAAGCCACCGCGCCATCCACGGTCAGCACCTCGCGCACCGCGGGCGTCAGCCGCGTATCGACGGACGCCAGTTCCTCATCCGTCAGGTCAACCAGATCCACACCCCGCGACTCCGCGATGCGCACGCATGCGCCGGAAGCCTCGTGCGCCTCGCGGAACGGAACCCCTTGACGCACCATCCACTCAGCCAGGTCAGTCGCAAGGGTGTACCCCGCCGGGGCAAGCTCGCCCATCCGATCCTCGTGGAACGTGAGGGTGGAAACGAGACCGGTGAACGCGGGCAGCAGAATCGACAGCTGAGTGACCGAGTCGATGACCGGCTCCTTGTCCTCCTGCAGGTCGCGGTTGTACGCAAGCGGCATGGCCTTCAGGGTGGCCAGCAGTCCAGACAGGTTGCCGATCAAGCGCCCCGCCTTTCCTCGGGCCAGCTCCGCGACGTCCGGGTTCTTCTTCTGCGGCATGATCGACGAGCCGGTGGACCACGCGTCGTGCAACGTCACGTACCCGAACTCGGGTGTGGACCAGGCAATAATCTCCTCCGCGAAGCGCGACAGGTCTACGGCAATCTGGGCGAGCACGTAGGCCGCCTCTGCAGCGAAGTCGCGCGAGGCCGTACCGTCGAGGGAGTTATCCGCGGCCTCGCTGAAACCGAGTTCTTCCGCGATCGCCTCCGGATCCAGATGTAGGGAGGATCCTGCGAGCGCACCGGAGCCGTAGGGCGAGACCGCCAAGCGCTTGTCCGCGTCCTGGATGCGCTCGAGGTCACGCAGCAGCGGCTGGGCGTGAGCCAAAAGCGAGTGCGCCAAGAGGATCGGCTGTGCAGCCTGGAAGTGAGTCTTACCCGGCATAATTGCGTCCGGGTGAGCCTCGGCCTGTGCGACGATCGCGTCGATCAGATCCGACACGTCTTGCGCCACGCCCCGAAGCGCATCGCGCAACCACATCCGGAACATCGCAGCGACCTGATCGTTGCGGGAACGGCCCGCGCGCAGCCGGCCACCGATCTCCGCGCCGACGCGGTCAATCAGACCGCGCTCCATTGCGCCGTGCACATCCTCGTCAGTGGGAAGCGGCCCGAACGAGCCGTCGGCCACGTCGCGGCCGAGCTGATCCAAACCATCGAGCATGACGGCCAGGTCACCGTCGTTAAGCAAGCCAGCTCTGTTGAGGACCTTCGCGTGCGCCTTGGATGCGAGTACGTCGTAAGGGGCCAGCACCCAGTCAAAGTGGGTGGACACGGACAGGGCGAACATTGCCTCCGACGGTCCGCCGGAGAAGCGGCCGCCCCACAGCGCGCCCTCGTTTGTCTTGTGCTGCTCCATCGCTACTTCTCCTGGGAGCCAGCCTCGCGGTCGCGCTTGTTCGCGATCTGCGACGACAGGCCGTGCAGACGCACGAAGCCCTTGGCCAGGGTCTGGTCGAACGTGTCGCCGGTGTCGTAGGTGGCCAGGTTGAAGTCGTAGAGCGAGTGGTTTGAGCGGCGGCCGTTCACGGTGATCTTGCCGGCGTGCAGCTCCATCCTGATGTCGCCGGTGACGTGCTCCTGCGTGGACTCGATGAACGCATCCAAGGAGCGCTTCAGAGGGCCGAACCAGAGGCCGTCGTAAACCTCCTCGGACCAGCGAGCGTCGATAAGCCTCTTGTAGCGGGCCAGCTCGCGCTCCACCGTGACGTCCTCAAGCGCCTTGTGCGCGGTGATCAGCGTCATCGCGCCGGGTGCCTCGTAGACCTCGCGGGACTTAATACCCACGAGTCGGTCTTCCACCATGTCAATGCGGCCGATGCCCTGAGCGCCGGCGCGGCGGTTCATCTCCTCGATCGCCTCCAAGACGGTCACCTTACGGCCGTCGATGGCCACCGGCTTACCGGACTCGAAGGAGATGATGACCTCATCCGGCGCGTTGCCCAGCGCCGGATCCTCGGTGTAGGCGTACAGGTCCTTGGTCGGCGGGTTCCACAGATCCTCGAGGAAGCCGGTCTCAACCGCGCGGCCCCACACGTTCTGGTCGATGGAGAACGGGGATGCAGCGGACTGCTCAATGGGCAGGTTCTTGCCCTCGGCGTACTCGATGGCCTTGTCGCGCGTCCAGGCGTAGTCGCGGGCCGGCGCGATGATCTCCAGGTCCGGGTCCTGGTTGAGGAAACCGACCTCGAAGCGGACTTGGTCGTTGCCCTTACCGGTGCAGCCGTGGGCCACGTGGGTGCCGCCGAACTTGTGGCCGGCCTCAACGAGGTGCTTCACAATGAGCGGGCGGGAGATGGCAGAGACCAGCGGGTACTCGTTCATGTACATGCCGTTCGCCTTGATAGTGGGCAGGCAGTACTCCTCCGCGAACTCGTCCTTGGCATCAACCACGATGGACTCGACGGCGCCGCAGTCGAGCGCGCGCTGGCGCACCGACTCCATGTCCTCGCCCCCCTGGCCCAGATCGAGCGAGACAGCAATCACTTCACCACCCGTCATCTCAGCCAGGTACGGAATGGCCACGGAAGTATCCAAGCCGCCGGAATACGCAAGCACGACGCGGTTAGTCATGGTGTAAGTAAGTCTCCCTGTGTAGAAATTTTGAGAAAGTGCTGGGGATCAATCGTTCTGGGGCGGCAGGCCGAACATCTGCTCTGCCAGCTGGCGCCCCGAAAGCGGTTCCCGAGCGAGAACGAAAATCGTGTCGTCGCCCGCGATGCACCCCACTACCTGTTCTAGCCCCACACGGTCAATGTAACTGGCCAGGTACTGGGCCGCCCCGGGCGGCGTACGAAGCACGGCGATGTTACCAGAGTGGTCCGCCGAGACGACCAGCTCATCGATCATGCGGCGCAGCTTGTCCCGCGGACCCGTGTGCACCGCATCCAGCGCGTCACCGTCGCTGTTCACGGTGTAGTAGGCCCGGCCGCCTCCCGCGGGGCGGACCTTCTTCGCGCCGAGTTCGTCGAGATCACGCGACAAGGTGGCCTGGGTGATGTCGATGCCCTCGTCCAGAAGCAGTTCCGAAAGCTGAACTTGGGAGGACACGCGAGTCTGATCCAGCAGCTCGAGGATCCTCGCTTGCCGGGCGGTGCGGGATACGGGTTGGGTCATGGTTGATGCTCCAAAAGCCAGGCCAGCAGCGCCTTTTGAGCGTGCAAGCGGTTCTCAGCCTCGTCGAAAACGCGCGACTGCGGCCCGTCGATGACCTCCGCTGCCACCTCGTTACCCCGGTATGCGGGGAGGCAGTGCAAGAAGATGGCGTTGTCGGCCGCGGCGGACATCATATCCGCATCCACTTGATACGGCAGGAACGGGGTCCGCCGATCCTTGCCGTCCTCCTCCATCCCCATGGATACCCAAGTATCCGTAATCACCACATGCGCACCCGCCGCGGCCGCGGGGTCTGCGGTGACACACACGGTGGCGCCGGTCTCCGCTGCTCGCGCTGTGGCCCGTTCGACGAATTCCTGCTTTGGCTGGAAACCCTCGGGCGCAATCACCGTGATGTCGATTCCCGCGGTGGCGAAACCGATCAGATATGAGTTGGCCATGTTGTTGTCGCCGTCGCCCACGTAGACCGCTTTGAGGCCCTTAAGACCCGCGGCACCCTCCTGGGGGCAAAACTCCTCGATGATCGTCTGCAGGTCCGCCAGGATCTGGCACGGGTGCAGGTCGTCAGAGAGCGCGTTGACGATTGGCACCGTCGCCGTTTCCGCCATGTCAAGCAGGTTCTGGTGTGCGTAGGTGCGCCACACGATCGCCTCAACGTAGCGCGAGAGCACAGCGGCGGTGTCCTGGTAGGTTTCGCCCTTGCCCATCTGGGAGTTACCCGTTTCGGTCACAATCGCGTGACCACCCAGGTGCGCGATGCCCGCGTCGAAAGAGAAGCGGGTGCGCGTAGACGTTTTGTCGAATAGCACCGCCACCGACAGCGGCCCCTCGAGCGGGCGGCGCGAGAGCGGCTCCCGTTTCAATTCCGCGGCGAGTGCCAATACCTCGGCCTGCTCGGCCGGGGTCAAATCGTCATCCGCGAGAAAATGCCGGGGTGCCGGTTTAACTTCAGGCATCCGTTGATTCCCCTTTCCCTAGAGCATCGTTGAGGCTGGCCGCGAACCGGCCTGCCGCTTCCCGGATCTCATCATCCTTGATCACCAACGGCGGTGTCAGGCGAATGACCGACTCCGATGGCGCGTTCAGAATGATTCCGTGATGTAGCCCTGCCGCCACCGTCTGCTTGGCCACAGGCTGCTCCAGCACAACGCCTAGCATCAGACCCCGCCCACGAACCTCGGATACGCCCGTGACCTGCCCCACGGCGGCTGAGAGCAACTGGCCCTTGCGTGCGACATCGGCGATGAACGCGTCGTCCACAACGTTGAGCACCGCGCGCGCGGCCGCACAGCTGATTGGGTTGCCGCCGAAGGTCGTGCCGTGCGCACCCGGGGTGAACAGCGTCGCCGCCTTCCCGCGGGCAATGGTGGCCCCGATTGGCAATCCCCCGCCCAGGCCCTTGGCCATCGTGATTACGTCGGGGAGGACCCCGTCGTGCTGGAACGCGAAGAAGTCTCCGGTACGGCCCACGCCCGTTTGCACCTCATCGCACACCATCAAAACGCCGTGGGCATCGCACAGTCCCCTGACCTGGCGCAGGAAGCCCTCCGGTGCGGGAATCACACCCGTCTCGCCCTGAATCGGCTCGAGGAAGATCGCGGCGGTGTCTTCCGGTGCCCGCTCAACCAGTGCGGTGAGCGCATCAATGTCCCCGTAGGGGTAGAACTCCACGCCCGCAGGCATGGGCTCGAACGGTGCGCGCTTTGCCGGCTGCCCGGTCAGCGCCAGCGACCCCATCGTGCGTCCGTGAAACCCGTGTTCGGCGGCGAGGATGCGGCCTCGGCCGGTCAATCGTGCCAGCTTAAACGCAGCCTCGTTCGCTTCGGCGCCTGAGTTGCAGAAGAAGACGCGAGCGGACTCATCGCCCACCCGCCGCTGGAGCTCACGGGCGACGTCCACAACCGGCGCAGAAGCGAAGAGGTTTGACACGTGCCCAAGCCTTGTCATTTGTGTGTGTACCGCTTCCACTACCGCCGGATGGGCGTGGCCCAGGGCGTTGACGGCGATGCCGGAAAGCATGTCGATGTGGTGGGTACCGGAGGCGTCGATAAGCCAACTGCCCTTGCCCTCGACGAACTCGACGGGGGGCACGGGGTAGGTGTCCAGGAGTGCCTGCTGCCAGTGGGCAGTTGCTGAGGTGGTGTCGATCATTCGTCGTCCTTTCGGAATACGGTGCCCTCCGGGTAGTGCGCGCGGTCGTAGTCATTGGGCAGGACCATCGTGCCCACGCCGCCCATGGTGAGCAGCTCGAGCAGGACGGAGTGGGCGACGCGGCCGTCGATGACGTGGGCGGCCTTGACCCCACCTTGCACGGCCGTGAGGCAGGCTTGCATCTTCGGGATCATCCCCGAATCCAGATCGGGCATCATCCGCTCCAGTTCCGCAACCTCGATCTTGGAAAGCAGCGAGTCCCGGTTTGGCCAGTCGGTGTACAGGCCTTCAACGTTGGTTAGCACGACGAGGCGCTCCGCGCCGATCGCCGCCGCAAGCGCGCCCGCGGCCTCATCGGCGTTGATGTTGTAGACGTTGCCGTCCACACCTGGGGCGATTCCGGAGACGACGGGGATGCGTCCGGCTTCGATAATGTCCATTACCGCTGACGGGTTCACGTCCGTAATCGTGCCCACCAGACCGATGTCCTGTCGCTCACCGTCGACCTCGACGTAGCGTTTCTCCGCGGTAAACAGGCCCGCATCCTCCCCGGACGTGCCCACTGCGTAGGGCCCGTGAGAGTTGATCTTGCCCAACAGGTCGCGGCCCACCTGGCCGAAGAGCACCATCCGTACCACATCGAGAATCTCGGGGGTGGTCACACGGAACCCGCCGACGAACTCGCCGCCGTCGAGCTGCAGCCGCTTCAACATGGTGGTGATCTGCGGGCCGCCGCCGTGGACCACCACCGGTTTTACCCCCACCGTACGAAGGAACACCATGTCGGCGGCGAACGCCGCCTTCAGATCCTCGTCCACCATGGCATTGCCGCCGTACTTCACCACCACGATCTTTTCGCGGTAGTGCTGCAGCCACGGCAAGGCTTCAGCCAGCACCGTCGCGCGCTGCTCGTTGGACAGGTTGGGAATCACCATCCTGGGCGCTCCTTTCAGTGAGGTCTGTTAGGTGGAGTAGGCGGAGTTAATTTCGACGTAATCGTGCGACAGGTCCGTGGTGCGCACGGTCGCCGTGCCCAGTCCACCTGTGCCCAGGTCCACCACCACGTCGACCACCGGTGCGGAGAGATCCACCTCCCGCGAGTCGGGCGTGCCGGTGGTCTGGGTGCACACCGTGTGGCCGTTGAAGGAGACGGTGATGTTGTCCGGGTCCATGTCCGCGTCCGCCATGCCCACCGCGGCGACAACGCGCCCCCAGTTCGGGTCGGAGCCGGCCATGGCGCACTTAAACAAGTTGTCCCGACCGATCGTGCGGGCCGCGGCGAGCGCCTGAGCGTCGTCGGAAGTGCCCTGCACCGTGATGTTGACCCGTTTGGTCACGCCTTCGGCGTCGTCCTGCATGAGTAGCGCCAGCTCATCGCACACAGCGTGAATGGCCCGACCCAGCTCCTCGACGCTGGGGGCGATCCCTGACGCGCCGTTTGCCATCGCAATCACCGTGTCGTTGGTCGAGGTCGAACCGTCGATGTCAAGCGCGTTGAACGTGGTCTCAGACGCGGCTTCGAGCGCCGCCTGAAGAGCTTCCGCAGTTGCCACAGCGTCCGTGGTAATGCACACGAGCATCGTTGCCAGCGACGGCGCCATCATTCCGACACCCTTGCCCATCGCGCCCACAGTCCAGCCGTCGCCGCGGTAAGTCGCTTCCTTCCGCGTGGTGTCGGTGGTCATGATCGCCTCTGCGGCGCCGGAGCCATCTTCGCCCAGTGCCCTCGCCAGCCCCGGGATCGCGGCCTCGACCTTGTCCATCGGCAGCGGTTCCCCGATGAGCCCCGTCGAGCACACAGCCACGTCGTTCTGTGCCACGCCGAGCGCCTGTGCCGCCAGCTCCTGCATGCGGGCGGCATCGCTGTCGCCGCGGGCCCCGTTGCATGCGTTGGCGTTGCCGGAGTTGTACACCACCGCACGCATCTCGCCGTTGCCCGCCACCGCGCGGGTGATCTTGACCGGCGACGCCACAACCCGGTTCCGCGTGAACACAGCCGCCGCGGCGAACCCAGGTCCCTCATTGACCACGAGTGCCATGTCGGGTCTGCCCGATGCCTTAATCCCGGCCGTTGCGGCCGCCGCGCTGAAACCGGCGGGTGCGGTCACTCCCCCACGTTCCATGTGTACGATCCTTCCTTCTCGCAGTTCGCTTATCGACGGCTTACGGCGCCACCGCAGCACGCGGCAGCCCCGCCGTCTCATCCCAGCCCAGGGCGAGATTCATGCATTGCACTGCGGCTCCGCCGGTGCCCTTTGTTAAGTTGTCGATCGCGCTAGTCAGCAGCATCTTCCCTGCCGCTTCGTCGACCTCTACCTGCACGTGGCACATGTTCGAGCCGACCACGTTTTGGGTTTGCGGCTGCTGGCCCGCGGGCAGGAGGTGCACGAACGGCTCCCGGTCGTACGCCGCGGCGTACACCTCTCTGGCGCGCTCCTCGGTCGCCGGGCCCGCGAGCGGAGCCGTGACGGTGGTGAGGATGCCTCGCGGCAAGGGCGCCAACACCGGGGTGAAGCTCACCGTGACCTCTTTGTCTGTCACTTCCGCGATGTTCTGCGCAATCTCCGGGGTGTGGCGGTGCTTGCCCGCGGTGTTGTAGGCCTTGAGCGAACCCATCGTTTCCGCGCCGAGCATGGGTACCGACGCTTTCTTTCCGGCGCCGGAAACGCCCGTGATGGACACCACCGTGAGGTCCGGCTCGATGAGGCCGGCCTCGACCGCAGGCCAAGCAGCGAGCGTGGCCCCGGTGGGAAAACACCCGGGAACCGCCACCCGCGTGGAGGATGCGATGGCTTGTCGGTGACCCGGCAGCTCCGGGATGCCGTAGGGCCAGCTTCCCGCATGCGCGCTGCCGTAGTACTGCTGCCATGCCGCGGCATCGCGCAACCGGAAGTCCGCCGCGCAGTCGATGACGATGACGTCCTCGGGCAGCGCCGCGCCGATTTCGGCCGAATGCCCATGCGGCAACCCGAGGAACACCACGTCGTGGCCTGCGAGCGTGCCGGTAGTGGTCGGCTCGATGACCCTGTGCGCTAACTGCGGCAGGTGTGGCATGAGCTCCGCTACAGGCTGCCCCGCGTTTGATGCGCCGGTGAGCGCCCCAATCTTCAGATCACCCGCAAGGGTGGCGGGGTGTGAGAGGAGAAGGCGGAGGATCTCCCCGCCCGCGTATCCCGTTGCTCCCGCGACCGCGACGTTGATTGACATATCCGCAACAGTACCCAATTATTCAGTTCACTGCAAAGTATGCAGATCGCTAGCCGCGCATCTCGGCGCCGAAGCGCTCCTTCGCCAACTGCGCCGCGGCAAGGCGCGCCTCGGAGGCCTCCTCCTCCTTCAGCGTGCGATCAGGCGCCCTAAACGCAAGCCCGAACGCCAAGGACTTCTTGTGTTCGCCGAGGGCGTCGGACCGGTAGACGTCGAAAAGCGTCACGCCCTCGACCAGCTCGCCAGCCCCCTCGAGTAGGGTGCGGCGCACTGCCTCCGCAGGCACATCCTCGTCCACAACCAGCGCGATGTCCTGGTGTAGCAGCGGGAAGGCCGACAGGCGCGGCGCCGGCAGGCGATCCTCCAACGGCAGGGCGGTGAGGTTGATCTCCATGGCGCACGTCCGCGCCGGCAGACCGAGCGCCTCAAGCACCTGCGGATGGAGCTCACCGGCGTGGCCTACTACGACACGCTCGCCCTCACCCGTGCGAACCAGAAGCGCGGCGCAGCGGCCCGGGTGCCACGGCAGGTATTCCGACGATTCGATCTCGAGCTCCACACCGCACGCACGGGCGACCACCGCTGCCGCCTCGACGGCGTCCGACCACTCGTACGCGCGACCCTGACCCCACGGGCCCGCAAGCTCGGTATTTCCCACCGCGACCGTTGCCGCGTGCAAATCTTGCTGCGGCAGTGAGGCAACGAGCTCCGCGATCGTTTCGGGCGACGGGCGCTGCGCCACCGACGGCAACGGGGAGACCGCGGCGCGCTGCTGCGCAGTTTGAGCCACTGAGTACAAGGCGACGTCCGCACGACCACGCGCGACGTTGCGGCCGACCGCCTCCAGCATCGCTGGCAACAACGTGGTGGCCAACACCGCATAATCTGCATCCAACGGGTTTTGCACCTTCACCGTGTTGCGGCGGGCGTCGTCAGCAGCCAGGCCCCACGTGTCCAGCACGACGTTGGACATAAACGGCGTCGGAATGATTTCCGCGTAGCCCGCGTAGGCCAACGCGTGGGTCACCGAGCGGCGCCGGCGCTGCAGCGGGCTCAGCCCCCTCCCACCGCGCGGGGTGGGAAGCACAGACGGCACGGCGTCCAAGCCCTCAAGCCGCACGACCTCCTCAACCAGCTCAACGGGCACCGTGATGTCGGTGCGCCACGTCGGCGGGGTGACTCGCAGGTCATCCCCTTCGCCATCGGTCCCGCGACTAACCTCGCACCCGACCTCCTCGAGACGGCGCACGACCGCCTCGCGCGGGTAGTCCACCCCCACCAGCTCGCTCGGCCTCGACGCCCGCATCACAATGGGCTCACGCTTGGCGACGCCCCCGTGAAGCGTCCTGCCCGACTCAATCGTCCCTCCCGCAATGTCTGCCAAAAGGGCGCACGCGATGTCGAGGGAGACCTCCACCAGCGCTGGGTCGACACCGCGCTCAAAACGCCGGGAAGCCTCCGAGCTCAGCTTGTGTCGCCGACCCGTCCGTGCGACGGTCAGCGGATCCCACGTCGCGGCCTCGAAGTGGACGTTCACGGTGCCGTCGGAAATCTCCGAGGTCGTGCCGCCCATCACGCCCGCCAACGACTGTATGGCCTTGTCGTCCGCGATTACCACGTCGTCTGCGTGGAGCGTGCGCTTCACATGGTCGAGCGTTTCAAACTCTTCACCCTCCCGCGCGTTGCGCACGACGAGCCCACCTGAAATCTGATCGGCGTCGAAGGCGTGCATCGGCTGGCCGGTGAGCAGCATGACGTAGTTGGTCACGTCAGTTGCCGCGTTGACAGAGCGAATGCCGCTGAGCATCAGCTCGCGCTGCATCCAAAACGGAGCCTGCGCCGCCGGGTCAATGCCGCGGACGGTGCGGAGGCCGAACCGCTGGGCCTTCGTGGATTCTTCGACCACCACCGGGATGGTCCCCCCGCTCGGCTCAGGCACCGCGGAAAGATCGATGCTGGCGACGCCCGGATCCTCCGCCAGGTCCTTGTACTCCAAGCCAAAGGCGGAGGCGATCTCGCGGGTCAGACCGCGGGCAGAGAGTACGTAGCCACGGTCCGGGGTGACGTTGACCTCAAAGACGGTGTCGTCCGACCCCAGTACCTCGCGGGCGTCCTGGCCGGGCTCCACGGAAGCGTCGGCAAGCGTAATAATGCCCTCGCTTTTGGCGGTGAGCCCGAGCTCAGCCGCGGAGGCCATCATGCCGTTCGAGATGTGGTCGTAGGTCTCCCGCGCGGCGATCTCGAACCCGCCGGGCAGCACCGCGCCCGGAAGGGACACGATGACGGTGTCGCCCTCCTTGAAGTTGCGGGCACCGCAGATGATGCCCTGCGGCTCGCCGGTGCCGTTCGCCTGGCCCACATCGACCTGGCAGTAACGGATGGGTTTTTTGAAGCCGGTGAGCTCCTCGATCTCCAGCACCCGGCCGATGACGAGCGGACCGGTTGTCTCGGGCAGCGGCGCGTAGCCCTCCGTTTCAAAGCCGACGCGCACGAACCCGGCGTCCAACTCCTCGTCGGTGGGGTTGAAGCCTGCGTTGCCCGCGTTCTCAAGCAGGCGGGTGATCCAATTTTTGGAAATAAGCATCGTGTCTCTCCTGCCTTATGCCTGCACGCCGAACGGAAGGGTGAAACGAACATCGCCCTCGACCATGTCGCGCATATCCGTCAGCCCGTTTCGGAATTGCAGGGTGCGCTCCAGCCCCATGCCGAACGCGAACCCGGAATACTCCTCCGGATCGATGCCCACAGCTCTCAGCACGTTCGGGTTGACCATGCCGCAGCCGCCCCACTCGATCCAGCCGGCCCCGCCCTTCTTGTTCGGGAACCACACATCCACCTCCGCGGAAGGCTCGGTGAATGGGAAGTAGTTGGTGCGCATACGCGTGGTCGTCTCCGGGCCAAAGAGGCTCTGCGCGAGGTGATCGAGCGTGCCCTTCAGGTGCGCCATGGTCAGACCCTTGTCCACCGCCAGGCCCTCAACCTGGTGGAAGACCGGCGTGTGCGTTGCGTCGAGCTCGTCGGTGCGGAACACCCGGCCGGGGCAGGCAATATAAATAGGCACATCGCGCTCGAGCATCGTGCGCACCTGCACCGGCGAGGTGTGGGTGCGAAGCACCTGCTTCGAGCCCTCCTCACCGATGTAGAAGGTGTCCTGGAGCGTGCGCGCCGGGTGGTCGGGGATGAAGTTCAAGGCATCGAAGTTGAAGTACTCCGCTTCAACCTCCGGGCCCTCGGCCACCTCCCAGCCCATGCCCACGAAAATGTCCGCGATCTGCTCGCTCAATGTCGTGATGGGGTGCATCGCGCCAGCCTGCGAACGCATCGTGGGCAAGGTGACGTCAACCTTTTCCTCGCGCAGCTGCCGCTCGCGGTGCTCGGCCTCCCTGACCACCTTCAGCTCGGCGTAACGCTTCTCCGCCCGCCCGCGAGCCATGTTGACGAACCTGCCCGCGTCCTTGCGCTGATCCTTCGGCAGCGAGCCCAGCGCCCGACGCGCTTGCGGGATAGGAGCCTTTTCCCCCAAGTGGGCGCGGTGCGCATCCTCCAGCGCCGCCAGGTCCTCCGCCTGCTCAAACGCAGCGATCGCCTCGTCGGCAGCCCGATTCAGGTTCTCCTCGGTCAGTTCAATTTCGGGTTTGTCAATGCTCACTGCACACCCGCACCTTTCCACTTCGGCGGCATCCCAAAACGTTCACAAGCATACCCGCGGGCATGCGACTGTCCCTTAGGAGGATAAGTTGTGCCCCACATCTATACGGTGCGGACTCTGGGTGCACGCCGAATCTCGAGCTGGTTGTGGTTATGAGCGTGACAACTACCCCTTTTTAAACCGCCGTAGGACGGTTCAACATATACAGCACCATTTTTGCCGGGGTCAGTGCTTTAACAGCGTGCGGTAGCCGCGTGGTGAAATGCACCAAACCACCAGGACGCAGTATCACCGTTTTACCGTCGGCCGTAATTTCCAGTTCACCCTCTAGGGCCTGCACAATCACTGGCATCGCAGCGGTGTGTTCTGAAAGTTCCTCTCCTTGATCAAACGAGAACAGCACCACGTTGACCCCCTCGGCACGCAGGATCTTGGTCGATGTGGTCGAGTTTGGGGAGTACTCAACATGCTCCGCCATATTTTCTATGTAACCAAGCATGGCTTCTGGCACGTGGTCGTGTCCGTTCATGAATCCAATCCCCTTCTTCTACACGCTGACATCGGGTTTTCGAGCGATGATAGCGATGCCGGTGAGATTGTCTCGATACTCATTGAAGGTTCTACGCATCTCCAGTACACGGTGACGCAAATCCCTATCCCTCGCTACGTTACGCAGAATCCGCAAAACTCCGCCAAAACCTTCATCTGCAAGATTGCGGCGCATTGACAGTAGGGCCATCGGCTCAGTTCCAACCCATTCAATGTCAAAACCCGCCTCCTCCAACAACCCACACCATTCTCGGCGCGTAAGTGGGCGAGCATTCACGCGGATCGTTTTCGCTAGGCGCTTCCGCAACTGATCAGCGAGTTCTGCATCAATTGTGTCGGGGGTAAGTCCCAGCTCATGGATCGCATACAAACCACCTGGCTCCAGCAAACGGAACGCTTCAGCAATAATTGCGCGCTTGCCTTTCTCACCTTGCATTGTCAGCATCGCCTCACCGACCACCACCTGGGCAGAATCGCTTTCAAGACCGGTAGATTCGGCACTAGCATTGACCACTGTGCCACGCGATCCCACCACGGACTGCACACATGTCACTGCATCCACATCTTGATCTACACCGACATAGGACGCGATGTCCCGTTCAAGCATGATGGCGGCAGTTCGCCCCAACCCAGGCGCGAATTCCACCACCCTTTTGTCCTGCAGTTCTGCTGCATCCAACAAACGATTCGTCAGCTTCAAACCACCAGGACGCAAAACGCGCTTCCCAGCTCGGGCGAGCACCCAATGGCCTGCAGCAACGTTGGTCGATCTGTCGCTCTGTGGTAGTGGCGGTTGACTTCCTTTAGTTCCCATGAGGCCAACCCTACGGCAGATAATTAGGCTTGCCTACCCTTATGTTCATGCGATAATAATCACGTTTCACGCAACGCTTTTGCTGACTCCCACAAACAAATGGACGCCGCCGTCGAAAGGTTCAAAGACTCGGCGGACCCCGAAATGGGAATGCTGACAGTGTCGTCAGCGGCAGCCAGGACGTCTTCCGGCAGTCCATGCGCCTCGTTGCCAAACAGCCACGCGGTGGGCGTATTCAGAGCCTCGCCGGGTTCGGCGAGGTTGAGGGCGCCGTTGGGGGTTGTCGCCAGCGTCGATAAGCCTGAAGCCCTGAGCTGACCGAGAACTCGGCGAATGTCGCGGTCGCGGGCAACGGGGACATGAAAGAGCGAACCAGCGGTGGAACGCACCACCTTCGGCGACTCCGGGTCAACCGTGTCACCAGCAAAAATCACCGCATCCGCACCAAGCGCATCCACCAGGCGAATGATCGTGCCCGCGTTGCCCGGGTCATTCGTGCCCACGCACACCGCGACAAGTTTGGGCTTGCCCTTGAGCACGGCGCCGAGCGTCCAGGTGACGGGCTTGCACACAGCGAAAATGCCGGTGGTGTGCACGGTGTCGGTGAGGGATTCGGCGGCGCGCTCCGTGATCGCGTGCGTGTACACGTCCATGTAGCCGGCGGCGCGGACGATCTCCTCGAAGCGCTCGGCGGCAGTCTCGGTGACAAAGAGGTCGGTCGCCGCACCCGTGGCCACGGCAGCCTCAACGGCATTCTCCCCTTCCACAAGAAAAGCTTTTGCTTTGCGACGCCCCGCCGCCCGCTTCAACTTCCCCGCATTGACCACGCGGGGCGTGCGCTCGGTGAAGGGCTGCGTGAAATCCAACGACATGCCACTAGGGTAATGTTCCGCCGCTCCTGAGGTTTACCTGAGGTTCACCTGAGGTTCTCTGTGAAGACCCTTTACTTTCTGCACGAGCAGTTTTAGGATTTCGAGCGAGTGGGGTGCGTCACACCCCCCCGTATCCGCCCTAGGAAATGTCATGCCGCAACGTTCCGTGAAATCCAGAAGCTTCCGCTCGACAGTCGCAGTGGTTGCGGCAACGAGCCTGTGCCTCTCGACGCCCACTCCGCCCGCCCAGGCTCAAACCCCCCTTGACCCCTTCTCTCAGACCATCGAGATTGGCGGGCAGAAGATTCCGCTGGTCGCAGCAGTCTTAGGCGCGCTCGCCGCCCTAGGCGTGCTCGGCGGGGTCATCTACGGCCTGACGCAGATCGGGAAGGGACCCGCGCCAGAACCCGCGCCAAAACCCGGGCCAGCGCCGGCGGATTCCGGTGACGAGAGCGAAACCTCCACCACCTCGACGCCAGCTGCCACGCCCGCGAAGCCGAGCACCAAAGCGCCGGCCCAACCGACAAGCAAAGCGCCTGCACCGCCGACGTCGACGTCGACGGTGCCGGTGAGGCCGACGACGCAGGCGTCGACAAGCAACCAAGCTCCCGCGCCGAAACCCGCGAACTTAAATGACGTGGTTCCGGACCTGACGTTCAGGAAGTTCTTGAACACGAACTACTTCTTCCGCGCGGCGAACCCGACCGCGCCGATCTCGGCACAGGAGATGGCGTCGCTGCCGGACATGGTGGTGGAGCGCTCGAGCTGGATCGCAGAGCCGAGGGATCTGCAGGACGCGGATCTTGAGGGGCTGCAATACGCAGTGAATGTGACGGCGATTGACGCGCCGCTGGTTACGCGTATCCCTGACGTGTCGAACTTTGCCAGGCTAGAGTCGCTGCGCTTGGACGCTTACCGCGGTACCGAGATCCCCGGCACCGGCACGTTCCCGGCGTTGAAGTCCGTGGATCTCTCTGGCGAGTTCACCTCACTGCCGGCGGGGCTAGGTGGGGGCGGCAAGGTTGAGACATTCAAGCTCGGCGCAAGTCCGGTCGCCGCGTTGCCGGACAGCATCGGCACCAGGGCGCTGCGCAGCCTCGACCTTTACAACGTGCCCAATCTCGTTACCCTTCCCGCAACGTTGAAGCAGGCCACGTCTTTGATGGAATTCGAGCTCGAGGGGGCTGCTTCCCTCACTGCCCTACCCGATGGCTTCCTTAACTCCGCCGAGCTGGAGAATCTGAAGATTTTGGATGTGCCGAAGCTGCGGGCGTTACCGGACTCGATCGGTGGAGCCACCGCGCTCGAGGAGCTCGATATTAAGGCAAGTGGGCTCACAACCTTGCCCGACACCTTCGGCGACATGAGGAGCTTGAAGCGAATTTCGCTTATCGACGTCTCATCCCTCACCGCCCTCCCCAACACCTTCGGCCAACTCGAAAACCTGCACACCTTGAGTATCACGGGTGCAGCATCGCTCACGACGCTACCTGCAAGCTTCGGCGACCTGAATGAGCTTTGGTGGCTGACCCTGGAAGGGTGCCAGCGTTTGAACACCGTGCCGGCGAGCTTTGGCAAGTTGGAGAACTTGGAAACTTTGGATATCTCCGGTTCCCGCGTGCACGAGGCCATCACCCCGGCGATGGCGACACAGCTGGTGAACTTGGAAAGCGTCACGATGCAGAATCTTCGGATCAACGCCCTGCCGAAGTGGCTCCTTTCACTGCCATCCCTCGCCCGCGTGTCCACGCTGCACGGCAATTCCATTCCCGAGGATGATCCTGTCCGCATCGCCCTCGACGGCCGCGCCTACCTGATGTAACTACTGCGGTCAACGCGATGACGACATCGCCTCCGGCCTGACCAGCGTGCGAAAACTCGTCATCACTAACAACGAGCTCCGGGCCGTCCCGGAGTGGGTGCTCCACCTCGAGTCGCTCGAAGAAGTCGGTTTGACCTATGGGAACGACATCAAGGACGACGACCCTGTCCTCGCCGTACTTGAAGCTATCGGCGTGAGCGTTAGTAAGTATTAGGACCTGGTTCTAGAGCATTTTTGTAAACGGCTGCTCGAAATCCAACGACATGGGCCCAAGCGTACTTCCCGCCCGGGCTACGCTGTGGAGCCGTGCCTTCGTTGAACCACCTCTCGCGCACTCTTCCGCTGTCCACCTCCGACACGCCCTGGCGCATCGCTGCCGCGGTATCGTCCGCGCTCGTGCTCGCCGCGGTGGCGCTGTTGCTGTTCAGTGGAACGGGCTCCGATTTCGGTAGGCCCATGGTGTCCCTCGCGGTGGCCTTCTTCGCATGCGCCGCATTTGTGCTGCCCCTTGTGTCATTTCTGTGTATGGCGGTGTTGCTCCAGCTGGTTGCGGCGTTTCCCGATTTCAGTGGCCCCTTCTTCGTCCTGGGCATCATTGTCATGGCCGCGATCCTCGCCTACCGGTTGCCCGGCTGGGTGAGCGCCGCCTGCGCAGTGATCTTCTGGTACACCGCGCAAACCGACTTCTACCGGGGCATCTATGTTCCCGAGTACGCAGAGCCCGCCCTCTTCCTCGGTCTGCTTCTTACCGCCGCGTGGGTGTCGGGATGGGCGCTCAGCTTGTCTGCCAGGCGCCGCGCCGCCCAAGCCAGCGACTTCGAGCGACGGATCGAGGAAGAACGCGAGCGCACCGTCACCTCACTGCACGGCTCCGTTGCGGCGTCGCTGACCTCCGTCGTCCTGCGCAGCGAGGCGCTTGCCATGTCCGCGGACCCCGCCACTTCCGACGCTGCGCAGCACATCGCCCGCGACGCGCGCCGCTCGATGCAGGAGGTCCGGGAGCTCATTCGCTTCATGCGTGACGACGAACCTCCGGCCCAAACCGCCATCCCCAACCCACCCGAGCTCCTGCTCGACGCCGCACTTTCATTCGCCGAGAACCTCCGCGAACACGGCTTCTCCGTGATTGACACGGGTGTGAACCCACGCACCTTTGGCGGGTTCTCGCTGCCCCCGGCGTCTGCCGTGTTCCGCGAGCTGCAGACAAACCTGCTGAAGTACGCGGACCCGGCCCGCCCCGTGATCATCGCCGCTGTGCAGGAAGACGGCTGGCTGTGCCTGGCTGTCCAAAACACCATCGCGCCGCGCCAGCGTGATGCCCACATGACCACCGGCATCGGCCTTACCGAGGTCGCGGACCTACTCGAATCCCACGGCGGCTCCTTCACCACCAGCTGGGAGGACGACGCATGGCGCTACGAGCTCCGCATCCCGCCGGAACGAAAGTAGATGCGCGGGTGGGTACTTTCGTTCCCTCTTCCCCCGATTCAGCCGTGTGCACTTGGCGCGGGAGGTGTGCTCACGGGATAATGCTGCGTATGAAAACCATCTCCCGTGCTGTCCTCACCTCCGTTATCGCGGCCGGCCTGTTGGCCGGTGCGCCCGTCGCTAAGGCGGAAGCTACGACCGTCGTGACGCCGTACGCTGGCGCCATCGGCAACACCTTCGAGTGCGACGGCGCGCTTGGCCGCCTGTGGTGCAAGAAGTAGACACTGCGGGCCAGGCCCACATCCGGGTCTTTCTTGTGGACGACGACCCACTCGTCCGCGACGTCCTCACCCGCTACCTTGACACCACCGACGACATCAAGGTCGTCGGCACCGCCTCCAACGGCGCGGACGCCCTCGAGGCGCTCGCCCACACGGAGGTCGACCTCGTCCTCTCAGATGTCTACATGCCGAAAATGGACGGGGCCACCCTGCTTCGAAACCTGGCGCAGCGCCCCCCTACGCCCGCGTTTTTGGCCATCACGTCGCTTGAGAACGACAAGGCGATGCTCGACGTCCTCGCGCACGGCGGCCGCGGCTACATCCTGAAAAGCCAGCCGCCCGAGGAAATCATTCTCTCCGTGCGCCAAGCCGTCACGGGCGGCACCGTCGTCTCTCCCGCCGCGATGAATAACCTCGTGCGCTACCTTTCTCCGGCCGAGGAGTCCGCGCCGCCCGTGGCCAATTCGACGCCGTTGCCCGAGGGAATCACCGATGTCGAGCGCGCGGTCCTGGACCTTCTCTGCGAAGGCCTGAGCAACGCCGACATAGCCAAACGCCTCAACTACTCCGAGTCGACAGTGAAGAAGCAGGTATCCAACCTGCTCACCCTCTTCGGAGTGTCCTCGCGCCTGGACCTCGTGGTCACTGTGCTCGGCGGACGCAAATAGTTTCTCGACGAGCAGTCGCTTCCCGACGGCCAGTCGCTTTGCAACCATTCGGCTTTGTGGTGGGTGGGGTGGCACAACGCCAGGTGGCTGCAAACGTTTGAGATCGTTTGCAGGTTTCATGGAACCGTAATGCCCCCAATCCCGTCTAAAGGTCATGAAACCTTTCCACGGAATGCCCGTCGGCCCCGACGTCCAACTCTTCAAACCATCCTCGGGCCCCATGCCCGGGTACGTGCATGTGAACTCCAGCTTCATCATCTCGCGGGAGGACGCCGTCCCCCGCTCGGTCGCCGACCGAGCGCAAAAGCTTCACCCCCGACGCGTTCGACACGCGGCTCCCGGCCCGCATAGGGCCTTTGCCCACCTCCTGGCCAATCCCTCGCTTATTGCCACCGGCTTTGCGGCACTCGCCGTCTACGGGTTGCCCTTTCTGACAGATCACGCGGATACCGTGCTCACTAGCAAGTCCGTCCCCCGCAAACAGCTCGCCACCGCGTTCGACCCAGGACTTATCCGCAGCGACCCCTCCGACGTCTGGCACGTCAACTACCGGGCGGCGACACTCCAGGCCGTCCCTCCCGCCACCGCACTCGCCCAGGCACTCGCGCTTGTCCGTCAAGGCGAGGTGACGTGGGATGTCACACCCGTGCCCGCCCTGGCGCCGGACCTCGTCCGCGCGATCCAACTCATCGACACCGCCCGGCACTTCCTCGAACTCGACCCCGTCGAACTCCTCGCCGCCAGCCGCCAGAGAGTCGAGCTCACCTGGCTCGTCAGCGCGCTCATTCATTCAAGCGCCTTCGCCGAATCCCCCAAGGAAACCGAAATGCGTCTCCTCGCGCAGGAGGTCGCCCGCCGCTTCAAGGTCACCCTTGTCGAGCAGTTCGTGCTTCTCGACGCCTCCGGCACACCCATCACCCGATTCGACCTCGCCTTCCCGGACCTCAAGATCGGCCTCATGTACGACGGCGCTCAACATTGGGAGCACGAGCGCCGGCACAAGGACACGTCGATCAATCTGCAGGCCACGGTGCTGAACTGGCAGGTCCTCAGGTTCTCGGCCCGCACCCTTTACTCGTTGATTTCAGTTTTGGAGGCCATCCTTACAGCTCGGGGCCTCTCCGGGACTTCGGCGGGGTAGCCGGCGAGGGAGCCGGCGCGGTCGCCAGCGGCCCCTCCTGCAAGCGATCCCAATCGGTTGCAGCCACCTGGCCCTTTGCCGTCCCACCCACCACAAATCCAAATGTTTGCAAACTGGCGCCCGGATACCTCGGGTCTCACCGATGCCTACACCGCCTGGACACCGGCTGGGCGATTACGGGGTCGTCAGCGACCCCGCCTGCAAGCGATCCCAATCGGTTGCAGCCACCTGGCCCTTTGTTGTCTCACCCACCACAAATCCAAGTGTTTGCAAACCGGCGCCCGTAGGTTGGGGCTGTGGGGGCGTTTGGGGCCAATGTGGCAGACAGGAGCGCCGAGAGAGAACAGGAGCGCCGGGAGAGAACGGGAAACCCAGGAGAGAACGGGAGACCCGGGCAAAGAACCCAACAAACCGAAAACACCCCGTGTGCCGGGTGGTGCACGGGGTGTGGTCGTCGATAAGCGAGGGGCTCTTAGGCGGCCTTCGGTGCGTTGACGTCCTCCGGGAGGGCGTTCTTGGCAACCTCGCAGAGGGCGGAGAACGCTGCGAAGTCGTTGACGGCGAGCTCGGCGAGGATCTTGCGGTCGACCTCGACCTCGGCCAGCTTCAGGCCGTGGATGAGACGGTTGTAGGTGATGCCGTTCATGCGGGCAGCGGCGTTGATGCGCTGGATCCACAGCTTGCGGAACTCACCCTTGCGCTTGCGGCGATCGTTGTATGCGTAGGTCTGGGAGTGCAGCCACTGCTCCTTGGCCTTGCGGTACAGGCGGGAACGCTGGCCGCGGTAGCCCTTCGCGGACTTGAGGATTGCGCGGCGCTTCTTCTTAGCGTTGACTGAACGCTTCACACGTGCCATGAGTCAAACTTCCTTTTCTTCTTCGTTAGCGGTTGATTGATCGGGCCGTGCTTAGGCCTTGCCCAGGAGGCGCTTTGCGCGCTTGACGTCGGCGGGAGCGACGTCGGTGGTGCCGGACAGCTTGCGGCGGCGCTTGGACGAGAGCTTCTCGTTCAGGTGGCGCTTACCGGCCTGCTCGCGGCGCAGCTTGCCGTTGCCGTTAACCTTGATGCGCTTGGCGGTGCCCTTGTGGGTCTTCTGCTTCATAGTGAAAGCCCTCTTCCGGTTAAAACTTGAAAACTACTTCTTGCCCTTGCGGGCAGGCGCGATGACCATCGTCATGTTGCGGCCGTCCTGCTTCGGGCGGGCCTCCACGACACCGAGCTCGCCGATGTCGTCCGCGAGGCGCTCCAGCAGCCTGTACCCCAGCTCGGGTCGAGACTGCTCGCGGCCACGGAACATGATGGTGACCTTGACCTTGTTGCCCTTCTCCAAGAAGCGCTCGACGTTGCCCTTCTTCGTCTGGTAGTCGTGCTCATCGATCTTCGGGCGGAACTTCTGCTCCTTCACCACGGTCTGCTGCTGGTTCTTGCGAGACTCGCGGGCCTTCTGATCCTGCTCGTACTTGAACTTGCCGTAGTCCATGATCTTGCACACGGGCGGCTTCGCGTTAGGCGCAACCTCGACGAGGTCGAGGTCAGCCTCGTACGCCAGTTTCCGGGCATCGTCGGTGCGGACGATGCCAACCTGCTCGCCGGACGGGCCGACGAGACGAACTTCGGGAACACGGATGCGTTCGTTTATCCGAGCTTCAGCGCTGATGAGAACTCCTAAAGACGAGAAAGACAATGGTTTCCGCACACGGACCACGCCTGGCAGTCTCATCCCACGCGAAAAACCCGCTCACCCTCAGAGGGTGGCGGGAGATCGTCCTACTACGCCAGCGCGCGAGCACCGGCGCACCATTGACCCGTATCCTGCTTCCCATTCGCGGGAGGCGGCTTGGGGTGGGATTCACTCCTCTTGCGGCCCGCGCACCCCATGCAGGGCACGTTGGGCGGTGCGGGAGGGACAGTACCACGGCGTGTCATCCCAATGCAATTTAGCGGGACCCGAGGACTCCTTGGAGGAACTGACCCGTGAACGATCCCTCGACCTCGGAGACGTCCTCGGGCGTGCCCTGCGCGACGACGGTGCCGCCGCCGGAGCCGCCTTCAGGGCCCATGTCGATGATCCAGTCGGCGGACTTGATCACGTCGAGGTTGTGCTCAATCACGAGCACCGTGTTGCCCTTGTCCACGAGTCCGTTAAGCACGAGCATGAGCTTGCGAATGTCCTCGAAGTGCAAGCCGGTTGTCGGCTCGTCGAGGATGTAGATGGTCCGCCCATTGGAACGTTTCTGCAGCTCCGAGGCGAGTTTGACGCGCTGCGCCTCGCCGCCGGACAAGGTGGTGGCGGATTGTCCGAGGCGGACGTAACCCAAGCCGACGTCGACAAGCGTTTGCAGGTAGCGGTGGATCGAGGTGACCGGTTCGAAGAACTCGGCGGCTTCGGAGATGGGCATTTCGAGCACCTCGGCGATGTTCTTGCCCTTGTAGCGCACCTCGAGGGTCTCGCGGTTGTAGCGCGCGCCGCCGCAGACCTCGCAGGGCACGTACACGTCGGGCAGGAAGTTCATCTCGATCTTGATGGTGCCGTCGCCGTGGCACGCCTCGCAGCGGCCACCCTTGACGTTGAACGAGAAGCGCCCAGCCTTGTACCCGCGCACCTTAGCTTCCTGTGTCTCGGCGAAGAGGTTGCGGATCTTGTCGAACACGCCCGTGTACGTCGCCGGGTTCGACCTCGGGGTACGCCCGATCGGGCTCTGATCCACCTGCACGAGCTTGTCCAGGTGCTCGAGCCCCTCCACCTTCTTCACCCGTCCGGGAACCTGCCGGGCACCGTTGAGTTGGTTCTGCAGCGTCTTCGCCAGAATCTGGTTGACCAGGGTCGACTTGCCGGAGCCGGACACGCCCGTCACCGCCACGAGGACGCCCAGCGGGATGGTCACGCTGACGTTGTCCAGGTTGTTCTCTCGCGCACCAACCACCTTGAGCATTCTTTGCTTATCGACGGCCCTCCGGTTCTCCGGCACCTCAATCTTTTTGCGCCCCGACAGGTACTCCCCAGTCAGCGACCCCTCCGCGGTGAGGATGCCCTCGGGTTCACCCTGGTACACCACCTCACCGCCGTATTCGCCCGCGCGCGGCCCGATGTCGATGAGCCAGTCGGCCTCCCTGATGGTGTCCTCGTCGTGCTCGACCACCACAAGCGTGTTGCCCAGGTCCCGCAGCTTTTTCAAGGTGGTGATGAGGCGCTGGTTGTCGCGCTGGTGCAGGCCGATGGACGGCTCATCCAGTACGTAGAGCACTCCCGCCAGGCCGGAGCCGATCTGGGTGGCCAGGCGGATGCGCTGGGCCTCCCCACCGGACAACGTGCCGGCAGAGCGGGCGAGGGTGAGGTAGTTCAACCCGACGTCAATGAGGAAGTGCAGGCGCGCCTGAATCTCGCGCAGCACGGCACCGGCGATCATCTCCTCCCGGTACCCCAGCACGAGGTTGTCCAGGTACTCGGAGGCGTCCTCGATCGACAGCTGGGTCAGGCCGGCGATGGATTGCTCGCCGTGGGTGGTGGACTTCAATCGAACGGCGAGGATCTCCGGTTTCAGACGCGCGCCGTCACAGGTGGGGCACGGCACCTCGCGCGTGTAAGCGAGGAAGCGCTCTTTCTGGGTATCGGATTCGGCCTGCTCCAGCTTCCGCTCAAGGTAACCGACGATGCCCTCGTAGGCCGCGGTGTAGGAACGCTGCCGGCCGTAGCGGTTCTTGTACCTCACATTGACCTGGGTGGATGACCCGTGAATCAGGTGCTTCTGCTGGGTTTTCGTCAGCGAGCTGAACGCGGCGTTCGGGTCGAAGCCCTCCTCCTTCGCCAACCCCTCTACAAGTTTGGTGAAGTACCTCTTGTTCGGGCTGGAGTTCCAGGGCTGGAAGGCATCCACCGCGGGGGCATCCGGGTCCGGGATGACCAGGTCGATGTCGATCTCCTTGCGCACACCGAGGCCGTCGCAAGCCGGGCACGCACCAAAGGGCGAGTTGAAGGAGAAGGCGCGCGGCTCATATTCCTCCACGTTGAGTTTGTGGCCGTTCGGGCAGGCCATTTTCTCGGAGAAGATTTGCACGCGATCCGGGTCGGCTGCGTCCATGTCGACGAAATCGAAGCCCACGAGCCCGTCGGCAAGCTTGAGCGCCGTCTCCACGGAATCCGTGAGGCGCTGCTTCTGGCTGGCCTTGACTGTGAGTCGGTCCACGACGACGTCGATGTCGTGCTTGACCTGCTTCTCCAGCTTCGGCGGCTCGGAGAGCTGGTACGTTTCCCCATCGACGTTGACGCGCGCGTAGCCCTGAACCGAGAGGTCTGCGAAGAGGTCCTGAAATTCGCCCTTGCGCTTGCGCACGATGGGTGCGAGCACCTGGAACTTCGTTCGCTCCTCGAGCTCGAGGATCCTGTCGACGATCTGCTGCGGCGTCTGCCGGTCAATCACCGCATCGCACACCGGGCAGTGGGGTGTGCCGGCGCGGGAGTAGAGCAAACGCAGATAATCGTAGATCTCCGTGATGGTGCCCACCGTCGAGCGCGGGTTGCGGTTGGTGGACTTCTGGTCGATGGACACAGCCGGTGAAAGCCCATCGATGTAATCGACATCCGGCTTGTCCATCTGCCCCAGGAACATGCGCGCGTAGGAAGACAGCGACTCGACGTAGCGGCGCTGCCCCTCCGCGAAGATGGTGTCGAAGGCCAGCGAGGACTTGCCCGAGCCAGACAAACCGGTAAACACCGCCATCTTGTCGCGGGGCAAGTCAATGTCAATGCCCTTGAGGTTGTGCTGGCGCGCGCCGCGCACCGTTAGCCGGTCTGCCACTTCAGTGCTCGTCCTTACTGTCTGTACGGTCCGTTCTTTGACTCTCGCCCCCAAGAACCTACCAACGCCACCCGACACCGATCGATTCCCGCGGCATTAGGCTGGCGACATGACTCACGACCTCACTCTCAGGCACATTTCGGTGTCGGACATGGACAACAACTGCTATCTGCTCTGCAGCGAGGGGCAGGGTTTGCTTATCGACGCCGCCGACGACGCCCCGGCAATCCTCAACCTGGCCCGCGACGCGGGGGTCAACATCACCGTGGTGGTGACAACCCACCGTCACGCCGACCACCACCGGGCCCTCCAGGAGGTTCTGGAGGCAACAGGTGCAACCCACGTTGTGCCCCACCTCGACGCCCCGGCTATTCCCGCGCCCGCTGACCGCGAACTCCACGACGGTGACACGATCGAGTTCGCCGGCCGAAAGCTCCCGGTTGCAATCCTGCGCGGCCACACCCCGGGTGGCGCGTGCGTGGTCGCGGACATTGATAGCACCCCGAACCTCTTCGTCGGCGACTCCCTCTTCCCGGGCGGCCTCGGCAAAACCTCTTCTGAGGGAGAGTTCGTGCGTCTGTTCACCGACGTGAAGGAGAAACTCTTCGACCGCTTCCCGGACGAGACCGTGGTCTGGCCCGGGCACGGAAAGGAAACGACGTTGGGCGCGGAGCGCCCGCAGTTGGATGAGTGGTGGGACCGCCGCTGGTAAATCACCCGCTTAAATCACCCGGCACGTTCCATGTGAGCGAAATCTCGCTACAATGGGCAAAGCATTTCCAATTCTCTACGTAAGGAATTAGCACGACTATGATCCGCAAAATTGCACGTCCGATGCTGGCGTCGGTCTACGTGATCGATGGCGTTGAGACGATGATTAACCCCGCTGGCCACAAGGAGAGCGCCGAGACGGTGCTGAAGAAGCTCCGCTCCGCAACCCCGCGCGAGTACCGCGCGTTCCTTCCGAAGGACCCGGAGACCGCAGCGCAAATTGTCGGTGGCGTCAAGGCTGGCGCCGGCACCCTGTTCGCACTTGGCAAGGCTCCCCGCCTGTCCGCGACGTTGCTGGCAGCGACCGCTCTGCCGACCGTGTTTGGCCGCCACGCTTTCTGGGAGGCGAAGGATGATGAGGACCGCGCTCGCCGCCGCAATGGTGCGCTGACCGACCTCGCTCTCGCTGGCGGTGTGCTGCTGGCGACGGTGGACACCGACGGCAAGCCGGACATGAAGTGGCGCGCCCAGTCTGCTGCGACCGCCGCGCAGAAGAACATCAAGGCCGCCCTGCCGGGTAAGACCGAGCGCGAAAAGGCCTTTGACAAGGCGAGCGACTGGTTCTCCGACGCCACCGACCAGGTCACCGACTACATCGATGACAACAAGGGCGATTGGAAGAAGGCCGCGAACAAGGCTAGCGACGTGGCAGGCGATTTCCTGGGCGATGCTCGCAAGCAGACGTCCAAGTTCCTCTCCCAGGCTGGTGACTGGCTCGACGACGCCACTGATGATCTCGAGGGCAAGGTCGACGACCTGAAGCCGTCGAAGGTTCAGCAGTTCAAGGCGAAGCGCAAGGTCAACAGCGTTGTCGGCGATCTGCAGGACACCCTGGACAACCTCGCACCGTCAAAGGTGGACAAGTTCAAGGCGAAGCGGAAGGTGAACAAGGCCGCGTCGAAGGCCGAGAACCGGGCGCAGGACGCGGTGGAGAACCTCCAGCACGCGTGGGACAAGCTGGACGCTTCCCCGTCTTGGTGGCAGAAGCGCAAGTGGAAGAAGCGCGTGAACAAGGCCGAGAAGCACGCGAAGAAGGCAGTGAAGAAGGCGCAGAAGAAGCTGGGCTAGATCGCTGAACCGGAGCGGCCCCGGGCGAGGGAACATTCCCTCCCCCGGGGCCGTTGGTGTTGTGGTGGACATGATTGAGCAAGAACAGCGCTACGCCGACGGGCTCTTCGCGCGTCTCGACGCCGAGGTGGCCCGCGCCCAGGCACAACTCGACGCTGTCCAACGTGACGTGGACCCGGATAACCCCGATGCCGATGCGTTGGTGCGCCGCGAAACTGAGTACCACGGCCTGAACGCGAAGCTGGACACGCTCAACGTCGCGGAGACTGGGCTTGTGTTCGGAAGGATCGATGTCGTTGATCCCCAGCCCGAGAACCCGGTGCCGGGGCGCGAGGGATTGGAGCGGCGCTACATCGGCCGGATGGGTATCGACGATAGGCAGGACGACTACCGCACGCTGCTGTTGGACTGGCGTGCTCCGCTGGCGCGCCCGTTTTACCTGGCAACGACGGCGCAACCGGAGGGCGTGGAGACGCGACGCAACATCCGGATGCGCGGCAGGACTGTGGTGGCGGTGGACGACGAGGTGCTCTTTGGTGAATCCACCGCGGAAACCGCCGGGGGCGTGGGCTCGGAAGCGGCGCTGCGGCGAGCGATGTCCGCGCCGCGAACCGGACATATGCAATCGATCGTGGAGACGATCCAGCGCGAGCAGGACGAGATCATCCGGGATCCAACCCGCGGCGTCATGGTAGTGCAAGGCGGGCCCGGCACCGGCAAGACTGCGGTTGCCCTGCACCGCATTGCCTACCTGCTGTACACGTGGCGCGACCAGCTGACCCGCACGGGCGTCCTGGTGGTGGGTCCCAACGACACGTTTTTGGAATACATCTCCCGGGTGCTCCCGGAGCTGGGCGAGACGGGCGTGGTGCTCACCACCGCAGCGAACCTCGTGCCGGGGTTCGCGCCGACGGGGCGCGACAGCCTGCAGGCGGTGGAGGTGAAGGGCTCGGTCGAAATGGTGACCATTCTCAAACGCGCGGTCCAGCGCTACGAGACGGTCCCGGAAGCGCCGGTTCGCCTCTCTATCGACGGTGTGGAGGTCATGGTCACACCCGGCATGGTGAAGACCGCGCGTACTCGGGCGCGACGGTCACGCAAACCGCACAATGCGGCGCGCGCGATCTTCGCTGAGCATCTCACCCAACTCGTCGCGGAGGCGCTGGCGAGGCGCATCGGTGAGGACCCGCTTGGCGGACCCAACTTGCTTTCCGACGCGGACGTGGACCAGCTCCACGATGATCTGGCCGATGATCCGCAGGTCGCGGAGCTCATCGATGACTACTTCCCCACCCTTGACCCGATTGAGGTCCTCGAAGGCTTGCTCACCGATCAGGACGAGCTCGCGGCAGTGGCTGGCGACTACGACGATTACACCCGCGATGGGCTCTACCGGGTCCCAGGTTCACCGTTTACCCCCGCGGACACGGCGCTTGTCGACGAACTGGCGACGCTGATCGGCACCGTCGACCCCGAGGAGGAGCGACGTCGGGAGGAAGCGGCGTGGCGCGCCCAGGTCGAGGAGGCGGAAGACGTGCTTGACGTCCTCGCCTCGTCCGAGGCAACGGATAACGATGACGACCAGTTCGAAGCCGAGATCCTCTCGGCAGCGGATGTGATTGATGCGGAGACGCTCGCCAGCCGTCAGCGGGAAACGGATTCGCGCTCCACCGCCCAGCGGGCGCGCGCCGACCAGGCGTGGGCGTACGGGCACGTCATCGTCGACGAAGCCCAAGAGCTCTCACCGATGGAGTGGCGGATGATCTTCCGCCGCTGCCCCTCAAGGTGGATGACGCTGGTGGGCGACACGTTCCAAACATCCTCACCCGCCGGTGTCGACGACTGGGCCACGGCGCTGGAGCCCTTCGTGGGTGACCGCTTCCGCCTGCACGAGCTGACGGTGAACTACCGGACACCGGCGGAGATCATGGAGGTCGCGGAGCAGATCTTGCACCGTGTCGACCCAGATGCATCGGTGCCGGAGGCGATCCGACACTCGGGTGTGCCGGTGAGGTGGGAAGCCGATGGTGGTGAAGCCGAACGATTCGAGGGGCTCACAGCCGTTATTGATGCCGACAACATCGCCGAGATGAAGGGCCTCGAGTTCGACCACGTCATCGTGCGGGAACCGGCGAAAATAGTTGAGGCCTCGCCACAGGGGTGGCAAGACCTCTACGTTGCTGTCACCCGGGCCACGCAGACCCTGACGGTACTCGGCGAAATTAGTTAACCGTGTGCACGATCATGACATCGCAGTCAGACTGACGGGCGATGTCTGCCGGCACGGAGCCCAACAGGCGACCAGTCAGCGAGTTGATGCCGCGGTTACCCACCACGAGCAGCTCAGCCTTGTTGTCGTTCACGATGGACATGAGCGCCTCGACCGGGGTGCCCGGGCGCGTTGCTGTCTGCACATCGGTCGCGCCGGCGGCGCGGGCGTGCTCAGCGGCTGCTTCGAGGTTCTTCAACGCCTGGTCATCACCGAGAATGGTCACCGAGTCTTGGCGCAGCGTCTTCGCGGCGTCTTCCTCGTTCTCGTAGTAGGCGGTGCCGATCACCAGTGTGGAGCCGAACGCGACGGCCATCTTGGCTGCGCGCTCAACTGCGAGCAGGGACGACTTCGAACCGTCGGAACCGACAACGATGGTCGTGTAGGGGGTATCGGCCATGAAAATCAGACACCTTTCAAGTCTTTGAGCCTCAATTGCAGGACTAGTGTACCCCTGCCCGTTTAGTTGTGCCCCTCTGACCTGGTGTCCACCAGCATCACGTCCACCGGAGCCTTCTTTGCCACGCTGCCTGGAATGTTGCCGAAAATCCTGCCGGCCATCGACCGCATGCCCTTGTTACCAACGACGAGGAGGTCAACGGCGTGGTCCTCCACCGACTCGATGAGCACGTTGGCGGGCTGGCCGGACTTCATCACCAGATTGATGGTCGGTGCCTGCTCCTCTTGGGCGATGGCGTTGGCTTTCGCCAACACCTCCTTTGCGCCGGATTCAGAGACGATGTCGATCTTGCTCAGCTCGGCATTCGTGGAGTTGAGCATTGAGCCCGACGCGGTGTAGTGCGCACAGATGATCGTCAGCGTCGCGTTGTAGACGCGGGCAAGGCTCGCTGCCGCGCGCACCGCGACCATGGATGTTGGCGAACCGTCGGTGCCGACGGCGATCGAGGTGTAGGAGTGCATCGTTCGTCCCTTTCGCTAATTGCCTGTGTCTTTGATACCACGCAGTTCGCGCTTCAAGTCCGCGATCTCGTCCCTCAGCCGGCCCGCCAGCTCAAACTTCAGCTCGCGCGCGGCCTCTCGCATTTGGACCGTGAGGTCGTCGATAAGCTTCTGCACCTCGTCGGAGGCCATGTTGGCCACGTCGGGCTTGTCCACCACAGCGGCATCAGAGCTCAGGCTCGCCTGGCCCTCCTCGCCGTTTTCGTAGACCTGGTCCAGGATGTCGGCGATGGCTTTGCGCAGCGGTTGCGGGTCGATGCCGTGCTCTTCGTTGTAGGCGATCTGCTTTTCGCGACGGCGCTCCGTCTCCTCGATCGCCTCCTGCATGGACTCCGTGATCTGGTCGGCGTACATGATGACCTCGCCGGAGACGTTGCGGGCGGCGCGGCCGATGGTCTGGATCAGGGATTTCGTGGAGCGCAGGAAGCCCTCCTTATCGGCATCCAGGATGGCCACGAGGCTGACTTCGGGCAGATCCAGGCCCTCGCGCAGCAGGTTGATGCCCACGAGCACGTCGTACTCGCCGAGGCGGAGCTGGCGCAGCAACTCCACGCGTTGCAACGTGTCGATGTCGGAGTGGAGGTAGCGCACCTTAATGCCGTTATCCAGCAGATAGTCGGTGAGGTCTTCGGCCATGCGCTTGGTCAGCGTGGTCACCAGCACGCGCTCGTCTTTGGCGGTGCGCTGCCGGATCTCGTCGATAAGGTCGTCGATCTGGCCCTTCGTTGGCTTGACTGTCACCTTCGGATCTACCAGGCCGGTCGGACGGATCACCTGCTCAACGAACTCACCACCCGACGCCGCCAGCTCGTAATCGCCGGGGGTCGCAGACATGTACACGGTCTGCCCCACTCGCGCCTCGAACTCGTCGAACGTGAGCGGCCGATTATCGACGGCCGAAGGCAAGCGGAACCCGAACTCCACCAAGTTGCGCTTGCGGGACATATCGCCCTCGAACATGCCGCCGATCTGGGGCACGGTGACGTGGGACTCGTCGATAATCGTGAGGAAGTCTTCCGGGAAGTAGTCGATGAGGGTCGCCGGTGCGGAGCCCGCAGGGCGACCGTCCATGTGCCGCGAGTAGTTCTCAATGCCGGAGCAGAAGCCGACCTGCTGAATCATCTCCAGGTCGTATTCCGTGCGCATGCGTAACCTTTGCGCCTCGAGCAGCTTGCCTTTGTTCTCCAGCTCCTCCAGGCGGTCCGCGAGCTCCAGCTTGATTGCCTCGATGGCCTTTTCCATTCGCTCATCGGTGGCCACGTAGTGGGTTGCCGGGAAGATGCGGACCTCGTCCTCCTGGCTGATCACGTCCCCGGTCAGCGGGTGGATGTAGTAGAGCGCATCCACCTCGTCGCCGAAGAACTCCACGCGCACCGCGACCTCCTCGTAGGCCGGGATGATGTCCACGGTGTCGCCTTTGACGCGGAACGTGCCGCGTTTGAAGTCGATGTCGTTGCGTTCATACTGCACGTCGACAAGCAAGCGCAGGAAACGGTCGCGCTCGACCTCCTCGCCGGTGCGCAGCACAATGGAGCGGTCGAGGTAGGACTGCGGGGTACCCAGGCCGTAGATGCACGACACCGACGCGACCACGACCACGTCGCGACGGCTCAGCAGCGCCGAGGTGGCGGAGTGGCGCAGGCGCTCCACGTCGTCGTTGATGGAGGAATCTTTTTCGATATACGTGTCCGTCTGCGCGATGTACGCCTCGGGTTGGTAGTAGTCGTAGTACGACACGAAGTACTCAACCGCATTGTTGGGCAACAGCTGGCGAAGCTCGTTGGCAAGCTGCGCCGCCAGCGTCTTGTTTGGTGCCATGACAAGGGTGGGCCGCTGCTGCTGCTCAATCAGCCACGCGGCGGTCGCCGACTTACCGGTACCGGTGGCACCCATGAGCACGACGTCTTCCTCCCCGCGGCGCAGGCGCGCGTCCAACTCCCTGATCGCCGTGGGCTGGTCGCCGGAGGGCTTGTATTCTGAGACGACTTCGAAGGGCTTCTCCCGCCGCTCGATTTCGCCCACAGGGCGGAATTCGGATTGGGCGAGGACGGGATGTTCAGCAGCAAATGCCATGCATGTCAGTGTACGTACCGCTGGACAAATGACGCCGGAAAAATTGCGATTTCGGTCCTGAATGCCACTCAAACAGTTGCGATCGTTCACTTGAAACTATACGTTTATTCGTATGGTTTCCGCATACCCCCATCTCGCTGCGCGCGCCGCGATCCAGGCCGCTGGCTTGAAGCAGCGCGATGTTGCGGCGCATCTCGGCATCGATCCGAGCAAGCTGTCGAAGTCTCTTTCCGGGATGCGCAAATTCAGTGCTAGCGAGCTTGAGCTCCTCGCACAGGTCACCGGCGTAGATCTCGAGTGCCTCGCGGCTCCTTCCGAAGTTGAAGCCGCCGCACCTAATCCCCGCAGGAGCGGCGCGGAGTTCGCCCGCCGCAAGCAGGCAATACTCAGTGCCGCATGGCCCCTGTTCACCGCCCGTGGCTATCAATCCGTCACAGTCGCCGACGTCGCCGCGGCCGCAGGGATGTCGCCGTCCGCGGTGCTCTATTACTTCCACTCCAAAAACGACATATTCATTGCAACGCTGGACCTGTGCGCCCAGCAGGCTGCCGCGCGCAGGGCGCACCTCGGCGATATTGCGGACCCGGCCGAGCGCCTCCTTCGTATGGCCGAGGTGCAGCTCGACGGATCGCCGGAAGCGCGGCGCGAGTGGACGACCTGGGCCCAGTTCTGGGCCTCTGCACCTGCCTTCGCCGATGCCCAGCAAGCGACCGCCGCCGCGTATTCACGCTGGCAAGCGGGGCTGCGCGACATCGTCGAGGACGGTCTCGCCGCGGGCCGGTTCACTCCCAGCACACCGGAGCAGATGGTAGATGCAATCACCGCCATTATCGACGGTTTCGGGGTGCGGATGCTTTCAGGAGTGCTCACAGCGGAGCAAGCTCGCGACGCGGTAAGCGCGTACCTACGCACCTGGATGGTTCCGCGACCAGATACGGAAAGGGACAGCTAGATGACGATTCAATTCACTCGGCGCCAGTTCCTGCGTGCCACGGCAATCGGTGGCGCGGCGCTGGCGCTCACGTCGTGCTCCAACGGTGCCCCGACCGAGCAGATCGACACATCCGGCCCACCAAAGGAAGGCGGCACGCTGCGCGTCGGGCTGGTCGGAGGATCAGCGTCAGACACCATTGACGCGCACATTCCGGCCAGTCAGTCGGACGGCGCGCGCCTGATCAACATGTACGACGCCCTCGCACGCCGCGACGAGCAGTACCAGCTGCAGTACCGCCTGGCCACCGCAATCGAGCCGAATGAGGCCGCCGACGAGTGGACGGTCACCCTGCGCCAGGGCGCTTTGTTCTCCGACGGCTCGCCGGTTCGGCCCGAAGACGTCATCTTCACGCTCAATCGCATCAAAGACCCGGAAGATCCTAAGTCCGGTGCGGCCTCGATTAACCACATCGAATCGATGGAGGTCGTCGATAAGCAAACGCTCAAAATCTTCCTTTCATCACCGGACGCGACGCTTATCGATTCGCTCGCGGAGTACCAAATGGGCATCGTCCCCGAGGGCTACGACCCGAAGCACCCCGTGGGCGCGGGCCCGTTCAAACTGGAGTACTTCTCCCCCGGCCAATCGACGGTGCTGGTGCGCAACGAGCACTTCTGGGGCGGCCCGCCTTACCTCGAGCGCCTCGAGCTGATCGACTTTCAGGAGGAAGACGCGATGCTCAATGCGCTGCTGTCGTCTCAGGTCGACGCCATCGGAAGCCTGAACCACTCCCTCGCCCGGGTCATCGAGGCTGATCCGCGCCTTTCCATCCTCGTTTCGGAAACCGGTATGTGGCTGCCGCTGACCATGCGGGTGGACGTCGCGCCTTTCGACGATGTCCGGGTGCGTCAAGCTATGCGGCTTGCTGTCGACCGCCAGCAGATGGTCGACCAGGTCTACTCCGGGGAAGGCCAGGTGGGCAACGACATGTTCGCGATCTACGACAACGCCTACCCGCACGACTTCCCGCAGCGCGAACAGAACATCCAGGAGGCGAAGCGGCTGCTTGCAGAAGCTGGGTATCCGGACGGCATCGACGTCACACTCGCCGCGGCCGAGATCCAAACCGGCGCGGTACGCTCCGCGCAGGTGTACGCGGAGCAGGCACGCGCCGCCGGGATCAGGGTGAAGATCGAGCAGGTGGACTCCTCCACGTTCTTCTCCGAAGGTAATTACCTCGAGTACCCGTTTGCGCTCACGTTCTACTACACCCGCAACTTCCTGCAGCAGGTCAACCAGTGCGCCACGGCGGATTCACCGTTCAACGAAACGCACTGGGACGACCCGGAATTCACGGCCAAGGCGAACGAGGCCCGCACCTTGGTGGACGAGGAGCAGCGCACCAAACTCATCTACGAGCTGCAGCGCGAGCTTTACGACGAAGGCGGCTACATCATTTGGGGCTTCGCCAACCAGGTCGACGCCTACCAGGACTACGTGGTGGGCCTTACCCGCCACCCCGGCGGTATGCCGCTGGGCCAAGCCATGTTCGAGAACGTCTGGATTGCGGAGGTTTAGAAAGCGATGGGTAAGTTCATTCTCCACAGACTCGCCGTGAGCGTGTTCATTCTCCTCGCGGTGTCTGTGATCATCTTCTGCGCGACGCTGCTGCTGCCCGGCTCGCCCGCGGAAGCGATTTTGGGCCAGCAGGCCACGCCGGAGCGCATTGCCGCCCTCGAGGCCGAGATGAATCTGGACAAACCACCTGTGGAGCGGTATTTCCTCTGGCTAGGCGGCGTGCTCACCGGCGATTTCGGCACTTCCACCTCCACCGGTGGCGCGGTCTCCGAGCTGCTGGGTCAACCGCTGGTGAATTCGCTGGTGCTTATGGCGCTCGCCGCGTTGTTCTCCATCCCGTTGGGGATCCTGGTGGGTATTTACGCAGCCTGGTGGCGCGGATACAGGCGCGACACGGCGATTACCTGGGTGACGCTCATCCTCGCCGCGATGCCGGAGTTCGTCATCGGTATCGGGCTCATCACGTTGTTCGCCACCTCGGTCTTCCAGGTACTTCCGGCAGTGACGATGAGCCCGCCGGGTAGCAACGTGTGGGACTTCCCCTCCCAGCTGGTGCTCCCCACGCTGACTCTGACACTGGTGGTCAGCCCCTACATCGCGCGAATGACGCGCGCCACGATGATTGAGACACTCGACTCGGGCTACGTCGAGATGGCGCGCCTGAAGGGTGTGCCCGAGCGTCGCGTCATCTTCCGTCACGCGCTGCCCCATGCTGTCGGCCCGATCGCGCAGGTGGTTGCCATCCAACTGGCCTGGCTCGCCGGCGGCATCGTCGTGGTGGAGTACCTCTTCCGCTACCCCGGCCTCGGCGTCGCGCTGATCGACGCGGTGAATTACCGCGATGTTCAGGTCGTCCAGGCCGTTTCGCTGCTGATCGCGGCTGTCTACGTCGTGGTGAATCTACTCGCCGACATCATCGGTATCCTGGCCAACCCGAAGCTAAGGAGCAACTAGTGACTACTCCTGAGAACCCGCGCGAAACCCCGCTGGAGAACCCGGCTCTTGCACCAGCAAACCGGGCAGAGGCCGCCGACACGCGAACTGGCGACGAGCTGAAGACGTCGACGTCGAAACCGGCCCCGCTGATGTCGCGCATTTGGGCGCAGCCCGAGGGCAAGGTGGGCCTGATCATCACCGGTGTCATCCTCGTGCTGACCGTCGTCGGCTACTTCTTCTCGGAGCAGCTGACCGGCTACTCCACCACCGAATTCATCGGCCTGCCTTTCACCGACACGGGCGCGCTCGGTACGGACAACCTGGGGCGCAGCGTGTTCTCGCGCTTCGTGGCAGGCGGCCTGGGCCTGATCATCACCGCGTTTTTGGCTACGTTGCTCGGCATGGTTGTGGGCACGATCATCGGTATGGTCGCCGGCTACGCGGGCGGTGCGACCGACTCGGTGCTCATGCGCATCAACGACGTGCTGCTCGCTTTCCCCCAGCTCATCTTCGCCATGCTGGCGATCGTGATTTTCGGCCCGTCTGCGTCGGTGCTCGTGCTGGTGATCGGGCTTACCCACGCGCCGCGCATTGCACGCGTGGCCCGTGCGGCGACGCTGGATGTGACGAACGAGGACTACATCCGGGCCGCACAGATGTACTCGGTGCCCCACTGGCGGATTATGGGCCAGGAAATCCTGCCGAACATCGCCGGCCCACTGGCAGTAGAAGCCGGGCTTCGTCTGACCTACTCCATCGGCTCGATTGCCTCCCTGTCGTTCTTGGGTTTGGGTATCCAGCCGCCCACCGCAGACTGGGGTTTGATGATCAACGAAAATCGCATCGCGCTGTCCATCCAACCGTGGGGTGTGCTAATGCCGGTGTTCGCGATTGCGCTTTTGACCGTCGGCACAAATCTGCTTGCCGACGCGACGGCCCGAGCCACCGCCACGACCGCGATGCCCGTGAAGCGCACCGGTGAGCCGGTGCCTGCAACCCAGCAGCCGAAGCTCGAACCCATCCGCCACGACGACCCGGTAAAGGAGATCCGCTGATGACGACCGCATACCGGCCGGAAAGAACCGAGGCTGTGTTGGAGGTGCGGAACCTGCGCCTAGGCACCCTGGAGGGAACCGAGATCCTCCACGGCGTGGATCTCGATCTCCACCGCGGCGAGATTGTCGGACTCGTCGGCGAGTCCGGCTCGGGCAAGACCACCGCGGGGCTTGCCGCGATGGGCCACTTCCGCCCCGGGCTCTCGCTTTACGACGGCACCGTCACCCTGCACACCCAAGACGGCGAGACCATCGACATCTTAGGTTTGGACGAAGACGGTCTGCGGGAGCTGCGCGGTGCGCGCGTGGCCTACGTGCCGCAAGACCCCGCCTTGAGCCTGAACCCGACCATGCGTGTCGGGGAGCAGATCCGCGAGGTTTTGGATATCCACGGATTCAACGGCGACGCAGGCGACCGCGTGCGCGAGGTGATGCGCGATGTCGACTTGCCCGACACGGACGAGTATTTGGCGCGTTGGCCCCACCAGCTTTCCGGTGGACAGCAGCAGCGAGTCGGTATCGCGATGGCGTTCGCGATGTACCCGGACGTGCTGATCTTGGATGAGCCGACAACCGGCTTGGATGTGTCGACACAGGCCCACGTGCTTGAAACGATCCGCTCAATGACGCGGCGCCACGACGTTGCCTCGTTGTACATCACCCACGATCTCGCTGTGGTGGCGGAGTTGTCGGACCGTGTCGTGGTCATGCTGCGCGGCGATATCGTTGAGGAAGGTCCGGCGGACACCGTCCTCTACGACCCGCAGCACCCGTACACGAAAAAGCTGCTCGGCTCCATTCCGGACTTGCAGGGCACAAAGGACATTACCGGGCACGGCCGGCCGCGACCGTCCGCCGGCCACGCCGGCGCTGCTGCTCCCCTTCTGGCTGTCCGTAATCTGGAAATGGCCTACGGCGCCAACAAGGTGCTACACGGTATCGACCTCACGCTTGAGGAGGGCGAGTCGATCCTCCTGCTGGGCGAATCCGGTTCCGGTAAGACCACCCTCGCCCGTTCGGTGGCTGGGCTGAACCCGGACTACACCGGGGAGGTTGCGCTCCGCGGCGAGGTGCTTGAGCACGGCAGCCGCAAGCGCACCGTGAAGCAGCGACAGGACGTGCAGTACATTTTCCAGTCGCCGTTTTCTTCGTTGAACCCAAGACGCACTATCGGCGAATCGCTTTCCGTGCCGCTCCAGATGTCCGGCGAGCTTTCCCGCAGCCAGCAGCGCGCGGCGGTTGAGGATGTTTTGGAGTCGGTCCAGCTCGACCGCAGCTTTTACGACCGCCGCCCAGGGGATCTTTCCGGTGGCGAGCGCCAGCGCGCAGCGATCGGGCGCGCGCTGGTAAACGCGCCGAGCGTGCTCGTGTGCGATGAAATCACCTCCGCGCTCGACGTGTCGGTGCAGGCGTCGATCCTGCGCCTACTTGCGGAACTGCGCCAGGAACGCGGTCTGTCTATGCTGTTCGTCACTCACAACATCGCACTCGCGCGTCACACGGCAACTCGTATCGCGGTGCTGAACCAGGGTGTAATTGTGGACGAGGGTCCCGTTGACGATGTGCTGGAAAACCCTCAGCACGAGTACACCAAGCAGCTCCTTGCGAACATCCCGGAGCTGTAGCAACTCGCAGTTCATCGGAACGCGCCTGTTGCCGTCGGTACGCTGGGGTCGTAACCCAGTTTCCTACGGAAGGCGCTTTTTCCATGGCTGATAACCTAACCATTGAGCCGCACCCCGCAACCACCGACCTGAAACCTCTGCCGGTTCCGGAGCTCGACTCTTCCCTCGACGCGTACTCCCACGCGCTTGAGGCCGTCCTGGAAGGCGCAGAGCTGGAACGCGCCAAGAGCATTGTGGAGAACTTCCGTACGGGGAAAGGTCCCGATCTGGATGCCAAGCTCCGCGAGCGCGCCGCCGAGCGCGAGGAGCAGGGTGTGAACTGGCTCCACAACGAGTGGTACTCCGGCTACCTCACGGTGCGCGAGCCGCTGGCGCTCACAACCAACGTGGGCTTCCAGATCACCATGCCGGATAAGGATCTGCCGGTAGGCATCGACCGCGCCGTGGAGCTGATCCAGCGCGCTGCCGTGATCCACCTCGAGGCGGCGGCCGACTCGACACCGGAGGACCAAGACGCCCGCGGCAACCGAATCACCATGAACCAGTGGTTCCCCTACGCCGGTGCAATCCGCCACCCGCAGCCGGAGGAGGACGTGATTCTCCAAACTGCGAAGGACGCCACGAACAGGGAGATCGGCGTCTTCTTCGACGGCAAGTTCTTTGCCCTGCAGATCTCTGATGCCGAGGGCAGACCGGCCTCCGCAGACGCCATCAAAAAGGCCCTTGAAAAGATCGTCGAGTCGGGCCGAAGCGAGGAAGGTACCTTCGATTTCAACGCGCCGTCGCTCATCGGCTCGGGTGCACTGGCTCAAATCTTGCCTGAATTGCTGCAGCTCGGCGACAACCAGGCTATCTACGATCGCTTAGCCGATATGCTTTTCACCATCGACATCCTCGACGATGAGACCGCCTCCGACCGCGAGCGCATCCGCACCGCGACGTTCAAGCCGCGCGGCGCCTGGCTGTATAAACCGATGAGCTACCTGGCATCGCTTCGCGACGACTGGATGGCGATCCACGTGGAGCACTCGTGCCAGGATGGTGCCACCCTCGTCACCGCAATCACCCGAATGCAGGCTGCGGTCCTGCCGCAAGAATCCTCTGCGGCGCTCTCCGATATTGAGCCGGAGTTTTTGAACTGGGAGATCAGCGAGGAAATCGGAGCGAAACTGCAGGAGGCGCTCGACTTCACCTTGGCAGAGGCGGAGAAGTTCGACACCGAGATCATTACCGTGCCGCACAACCAGCCGGCGGAAATGCCGTTCAAGGTCTCTCGCGATGCATCTGCGCAGCTGACCATGACTGTGGCGCAGCAGCTTGCCTACGGCCGCGTCCGCTCGGTCTACGAGGCCGTGGACATGCGCGAGTTCCGCGCCGGCCGCACTGAGTGCCTGCGCGCAGCCACGCCGGAGGCGGTGAGCTTCGCGCGAAAGCTTGTCGACGGCACTGCGACCTCCGAGGACCTCCAAGAAGCTGTCAACGCCCACCGTGGGTGGGTGAAGCGGTGCAAGTCCGGCAACGGCTTTGACCGTCATTTCCAGATGATGGCCTCCATCGACGACTCAGATCCCTTCTTCCACGACGATGCCGCGACCGCCGCACGCCGCGACTTCCTGTCCACCACCTCCATCGGAGGCGCGGACCAGGTGGTTCGCTACTGCTTCGCTCCCTCCCTGCCGGAGGGCTTCGGCGTGGCCTACACCCCGCTGCCGAAGGACGGCGAGTTCTGCGTGTCGTGGAACACCGAGACAGCCGAGAAGCCGGAAGAGTTCAAGGCCAACCTGGAAAAGGCCTCCGAAATGTTCTGGGAATTCTGCGCCAGCCTGAACTAGATTCGCGGTCGGCGCTAGGACACGTACCGGCGGGTGGCCTCCAGCCACTCGTCCAACTCCCCCGTCGCCTCCCACATCGAGTACAACTCGGACTCGCCGGGACGCACCGCGGCTTGCGCGCGGCGCCGGATCCACCGTTTGTCATCCATGGTGAACGGGTAATCGAGGTCGTCGTCGGCGTATTGCTCCGGCCTGTGCCCCTTCAGCAACGCGGCGAGCGCGAGGATCGACTCGGCCGCATCTGTACTCAACGGCCCGAGGCCACACTCAAAGCGGAACTGGTCCATGCTGAACGTGCCGTTCGCCAGCGCGGCGACGGCATCAGCTGCGGGATCGTTATCAAACGGCCCCGTGTTCCACGTACCCATGAGGCGTCACAATAAGTGGTGCAGGTAACACCGACCTAACGCCTACCTTGCGTCCAGGTGAACACTGTTCGTACGGCCGTAGAACTTTTCAACTGTTGAGTCTTTCAACGAGGTCGCGCACCTGCGGTTCGAGTGCCTCAACTGGTCCGTTGTTGTCAATCACCTCATCCGCCGCCGCCAACCGGGTCGCGTCATCAATCTGCTGCGCGATCCTCGCGCGCGCATCCGACTCCTCCAAACCCCGCGATGCAACGAGTCGGCGGACGCGCTCCTCTACGTCCACATCCACGACGACGGTGAGGTCCATGTCCTCGTTCAAACCCAAATCCACAAGCAGCGGCATGTCGTAGACCGCCACCTTTGCGCCCGACGCCTCGGCCTGGGCGAAACGCCGCTTCGATTCCTCCCGGATCGCAGGATGCGTAATCGCGTTTAGCTTCGCGGTCTGCTCCTGGGACACGAAGGCCCTGCGGGCAAGCGCAGCACGGTCGAGGGAGCCGTCTTGGCGGATCACGTCCGCACCGAACACTTCGGCTACCTGCTCGAGCACGGGTGAACCGGGTTCCATGATGTCGCGCGCAATCTGATCGGCGTCAACCACTGCGAAGCCTTCTTTGGCGAGCAGTTTCGCAACCGTCGATTTGCCGCTGCCGATGCCGCCCGTCAGTCCAACCGTTTTCATGAACGCGAACATAGCAAAACGTCCCGCCCCCGACCTGTGCGGTGGGGGCGGGACGTGTCGTCGCTAAGCGGCTAGCTCTGTGTACGAGCTACAAAAGGCTTAGTTGCCGGCGAGCTTGTCGCGAAGTGCGGCGAGCTGCTCGTCAGACGCGAGGGAACCGATGCTCTCCTCAGCCTGGTCCGATGCCGGAGCTGCAGCGGAGGACTCAGAGGAGTAGTTGGTTGCCTGGTCGCCAGCCTGCTCTGCGGCCTCGGCGGCAGCAGCGCGGTGACGCTCGATCTGGGCAGCGTGCGCGGTGTGGCGACGCTCCGCCTCGGCGTAGCGTGCTTCCCACTCCTGGCGAGCCTCGTCGAAACCCTCCATCCACTCGTTGGTCTCCGGGTCGAAGCCCTCCGGGAAGATGTAGTTGCCCTGCTCGTCGTAGGAGTCGGCCATGCCGTAGCGGGACGGATCGAACTCCTCTGTGAAGTCCTCGTCCGCCTGCTTGAGCGACAGGGAGATGCGGCGACGATCCAGGTCGATGTCGATGACCTTGACCATGACCTCTTCGCCGACGCCCACAACCTGGTCCGGAACCTCCACGTGGCGCTGAGCCAGCTCGGAGATGTGGACGAGGCCCTCGATACCCTCCTCGACGCGGACGAACGCGCCGAACGGGACGAGTTTGGTGACCTTGCCGGGGACGATCTGGCCCACAGCGTGGGTGCGGGCGAACACGCGCCACGGATCCTCCTGGGTCGCCTTCAGCGACAGGGAGACGCGCTCGCGGTCCAAGTCGACGTCGAGCACCTCGACGGTGACCTCGTCGCCCACTGCGACAACCTCGGACGGGTGGTCGATGTGCTTCCAGGACAGCTCGGAGACGTGCACCAGGCCGTCAACGCCGCCGAGATCAACGAACGCACCGAAGTTGACGATGGAGGACACGACACCCTTGCGGACCTGGCCCTTCTGCAGCTGGTGCAGGAAGTCGGAGCGGACCGCGGACTGGGTCTCCTCCAGGTAAGCGCGGCGGGACAGGACCACGTTGTTGCGGTGCTTGTCCAGCTCGATGATCTTTGCCTCGAGCTCCTGACCGATGTACGGGTCCAGGTCGCGGACGCGACGCATCTCAACCAGCGATGCCGGCAGGAAGCCGCGCAGGCCGATGTCGAGGATGAGGCCGCCCTTGACAACCTCGATGACGGTACCGGTAACCGGCTGGTCGTTGGCCTGCAGCTCCTCGATGGTGCCCCAAGCGCGCTCGTACTGCGCACGCTTCTTGGACAGCATGAGGCGGCCTTCCTTGTCCTCCTTGGTCAGGACAAGCGCGTCAATCTCATCGCCAACCTCGACGACCTCATCCGGGTCGACGTCGTGCTTGATGGAGAGCTCGCGGGTGAGGATGACGCCCTCGGTCTTGTACCCGATATCCAGGAGAACCTCGTCGTGGTCGACCTTGACCACGGTGCCGGTGACAATGTCGCCATCGTTGAAGTACTTGATGGACTTGTCGATCGCGGCGAGAAATTCCTCAGGGCCACCGATGTCGTTGATGGCAACCTGGGGTGCGTTGGAAGTGCGCATAAGTAGTATGTGCTCCGAAAAAATAGGAGATCGAAATTGGACAGGGGCGTGTCTCTCGGGCACTCAACGCGCTCCGATCTCGCGCCGCACCGGCTGCCGCACCCTCCTATTACGGTGGGCACCGTGCCCGCGCGTAGACACGCCCGAAACACCTTAGACACTTTGCCCAGCTAGAGCAAATAATTGGGCTCACGCTTATCGACGACCTCCGGCCACCACCCCGCTACTTCCTTCCGCCACCCCGGTTTAGCCCCGCCGATGGCGGAGGGGGTGACGGTTGGGGGTAGCATGCCCTGGTGGTTTGACAGGGCGACCGCGCCGATTAGTCACACTTTATGCAGGTAGCCGGAACGAATAAATCACACACGACATGTTCGCGGGTCAACAAACTAAGAATTTCCTTGTTATCTGTTGAGCTGATTCTAAGGAACCTGCTAGGTTATCTCGTGGCAGTCGGGGGAAAGACCTGGCCAGGGGTGAGATCTAAGCCCCGGCCTTGTCACGGCCAAACCCCGAAGGCCGCCCCGGAGGGGAAGGGTACAACTGAATACACGCAACGAGGCTTTCTGGGGTGAGCCTCTTCGGGGGGTTGCAACCGGGTAGGGGTCCCGGCCAGATGGCGGGCGCGAGAAGTTGGTGCACTTTCTCGCGCCCGCCTTCGCATGTGGTGGGCGCTAGTGCGCCGCCTCGTCCCAGTTCACCCCGGTACCTGCGGAGACTTCCAGCGGCACCAGCAGCTCGATGGCCCCGTCCATCTCCCGCTCCACGATGTCGCGGACTTCCTCCATTTCCCCCGGAGCGACCTCCACCACGAGCTCGTCGTGGACCTGTAGCAGCACCCTCGATTGCTTGCCCTCCAGCGCCGCATCGACTCGCAGCATCGCGACCTTAATAATGTCCGCCGCAGTTCCCTGAATGGGAGCATTCAGTGCCGCGCGCTCCGCATTTTCGCGCGCAATGCGGTTGTCGCTCGTGAGCTCTGGAAGGTAGCGGCGCCGCCCGAACACCGTGGAGGTGTATCCATCGCGCCGCGCCTGCTCGACCACCTCGTCCAAGTACCGCTTCACCCCTCCGAAGCGTTCGAAGTAGCTTTCCATGATGTCCTTCGCCTCGCCCGCGGAGATCGAGAGCTGGTTCGACAGGCCGTACGCACTGAGCCCGTACACCAGCCCGTAGGACATGGCCTTGACCCGTCGGCGCAACTCCGACGTGACCTGGTCAATGGGGACGTCGAACACGCGCGAACCGACAAAGTTGTGCAGGTCCTCCCCCGCCCGATACGCCTCAATCAGGCCATCGTCCTTGCTCAGGTGCGCCATGACGCGCATCTCAATCTGCGAATAGTCCGCCGTCAGCAGGCATTCGTAACCCTTGCCCACCACGAACGCGGAGCGGATCTGGCGGCCGGCTTCGGTTCGCACCGGAATGTTCTGCAGGTTCGGCTCCGCAGAGCTCAGGCGCCCCGTCGACGCCACAGTCTGGTTGAACGTGGTGTGAATGCGCCCGTCCGGCTGCACCGTCTTGATCAGGCCCTCGATGGTGGACTTCATCTTCTGGTGCTCACGGTGCGCCAGGAGGAAGTCGAGGAATGGGTGGGGGTGCTTTTCCGCCAGCGCCTCAATCTCCCCCGCCGCGGTGGAGTACCCCGTCTTCGTCTTTTTCGTCTTCGGCAGGCCGAGTTTGTCAAAGAGCACCACTGACAGTTGTTTGGGGCTCGAGAGGTTCAACCCCGGCTCGTCGACAAGCTGTCGCGCCTGCTCTTCAACCTGCTCCACCTTTGAGGTGAAGTCTTTGCGCAGGCCCTCGAGCACGTCCACATCTACGGCGATGCCGGTGTGTTCCATGTCGGCGAGCACGGACACCAGCGGCAACTCCAGATCCGAGTAGAGCTCGTACGAGTCGATCTTGCGCAACTCGCCCGCCAGTTCCGCCGAGAGCTCGAGGATGGCCGCAGCGGCATCAACGCCCGCGGTGTCATCATCGAGCAAGCTCAGCTGCTCGGACGCCGGTGCGAGCTGCCGCTGCAGGTGGCGCTGGTAGATGTCCGCGAGCCCGTACGTACGCTGACCGGGCCGGAGCAGGTAAGCCGCGATCGCGGTGTCGTGCGCAATGCCCCGCAAAGTAATGTCCCGGCCGCGCAGCATGTGGTACGCCGCCTTTGCCTCATGCAGGAACTTCGGGTCGTCCGACTCCAACCATTCCTTCACCGCCGCGTCCTCTTCGGCCGTCAGATCCCCCAGCTCGCGCTGCACACCGCGCCTTTGCTTATCGACGACCGCGAGCGCCACCGCATCACCCGCACCCGGCGTCGCCGTACCACTGACGAACAGGGCGAGGCCTTCTCCTCGGCGAGAAGCGAGCCACGAGTCCAACGGCTCATCTTCCAGCGTGACCTGTTCCAGTTCAACGACCTCCGCGGGCTGCACAGCCCCATCGGTGGGTACCGCAGCCAGGACGCGTTCACGCAGGTTGACGCCGAACTCCAGGTCGTCGAAACGCTTGGCAACCTCGGTCACGTCGGCGGGCTTGAGCTCGAGGTCATCCGGGGCGACCGGCAGCTCAACATCAGTCACCATCTGGGTCAGCTCACGGTTCAACCGCACCTGATCGATGCGTTCGCGGAAGTTGTTCGCCGCCTGGCCCTTGAGCTCCTCGGCGTGGTCGATCAACCCGTCGAGGCTGCCGTACTGGGATATCCACTTCGTCGCGGTCTTCTCCCCCACCTTGGGCACGCTGGGCAAGTTATCCGACGGGTCACCCCGCAGTGCCGCGAAATCCGGGTACTGCGCCGGCGTGAGACCGTACTTCTTCTCCACTTCCTCCGGGGTGAAGCGGGTCATGGTGGACACGCCCCGGGTCGGGTACATGAGCGTCGTGCGATCGTCCACGAGCTGGATGTAATCGCGGTCGCCGCTCACCAGCACGATGTCGAAGTCGCCCTGCGCGCGGGCCTGGGTGACCAGGGTTGCCACGATGTCGTCCGCCTCGAAGTTCTCCTTGCTCAAAGTGGCGATGCCTAAGCTGCCCAGGATGTCCTCCACAATCGGCACCTGGCCCTTAAACTCCGGCGGGGACGCCTCACGCTGCGCCTTGTACTCCGGGAACTTGTCCGTGCGGAAGGTCGTGCGCCCCACGTCAAACGCGACGGCGGCATGGGTCGGCTGCTCCTCGGAGAGGATGTTCGCAAACATCGAGAGAAACCCGTACACCGCGTTCGTGTGCTGCCCGCCCGAGGTGGAAAAGTTCTCGGCCGGGAGGGCGTAAAAGGCGCGGAAAGCCATCGAGTGGCCGTCGATAAGCAGCAGTCGCTTGGAAGTGTTGGGTGTCTCGCTCACGGTTGGTCAGTCTAGCGGCCGCCCCCGACACAGCCGGATACCCGTTTTGTCCAGGGATTTCGTGCCCAAGGTACCGCTGCGATACACTTTCGGCCGACGCCCCAGTAGCCCAATTGGCAGAGGCAACGGATTCAAAACCCGTCCAGTGTGAGTTCGAGTCTCACCTGGGGCACCACTTTTCCTGTCTCGAGACATCGTTCCTACGGTGTCTCGAGATTTTTCTTTTTCGGTGTGGGCTGCGCGGTGGGGGTAGCTCCAGGTGGGCTGATACGGAAGCAGCCTAGGGATCGCCGCGTTCGGCGGCTGGAGATGCAGAGGCAGGGGCTACTGCCTATCGACGAGCGTTCCGTTGCCGCTCAAGTCCGCTGCCAGACGCATGGCGGAACGATGTCTCGAGAGATGGTTTTTCTCGTCTCCGGGGCAATTCCGGCAGCAGATGTGCCCACCGGAACGATGTGGTGAGACATCCCCGCAGGCTGAACCGGAACGATTTCATGAGACATGCGGAACGATGTTTTGAACCAGACATCACCTGGGGCACCGAACCGGCATGTTAGGAAGTTTTCGTAACTGTCGCTACACCGCTATCCCCCGTTTGATTTCGACGACACATAAATGCACTGGTCAGGGTGAGGTGAGTTCCACGCAGTGATCGAGGTGTGCGCGGTGGCGGTGTAAAAGTGGTTGACGCCTCCGCGGGGGTCGGCGTGAGCGTCGGCTCCGCACCTTCGGCCGGAGCAACACTGCAGCACCCCCACACCGAAGTGCGGGGTGCTACTGCGTTGTTAACACGCCCGCAGGATTTGGTTCTACGCGAGACGGAGCGTTTTAGTCACTATGGTCGAGACATCAACGATGCGAATTCGACCGAACTGATGAAGGACCGGGGCCACTCCTCATCGTCGGTTAGGAGCATGTCCTCCCAAAGCCTGGACACCGCCGCTCCAGGCTCGATGGGTTCTTCGATTGAACCCAACGCTGTGCAGTAACTGTAGAGACCCCATTCATCCTCGTTGAGCGAATCATCGCTCTGAGCCCGAAGATCATGCAACAAGTTCTCTCTCACGAGAGCATTGGATTCGACATGCTCTGTATCTGCGATCAGATAGACGGTGGTGAATTGCTTAACTCTTTCGACTCGCTCGAGGTAGCGCCTATAACACTTAGGTAGATCCTCTTTGCGGGCCAGAAAGTAGGTTCGCGTGAGAGTAACTTCGCTGGTGGTCATTTCGGGTTCCTATTCATTTCGTATGCTCCCGACGGCTTGCACAAGAAATTTTAAAGGCTCACAAATTCCACCCCAAGCTACTTGTTAGACGCATTCGCAACGGGGCAAGGGTAGCCCGAGTATCGCGGCTGCGCGACTCAAAGTGGTCTCTCTAGCAGCTGAGTGGACCGGTGTATCGCTTCTACCCCTGTTTTGCTACTCACGTTGACCTTCTAAGTGAGGGCTACGTTCTGGTGTCGGCTAGGGCCAGTTTGGAACCAAACACGGAAGACCATGGAACTGGGCCCGGAACTTGCCTGCGTTGGCAGTGGTCAAAGAGTTTTCCGAAATCCCCGTCCTGGGGGTTCGTAAGACTACTCGCCGTGTTTCTTATTCCATCGATACCTGCGTAAATAGAAGATCGGCAGAATCAAGGTGTAGTACACGCCTAGAGTCCAACCGACTGGAATGAGCAAGTGCTCTAGTCTGTGCTGAGTGTCGGTGAATTCGTCAACGGGAAATACGACGTACATGGCGATTGCTCCGAGCGGCACTATAACGAAACTCTGCCACCATGGCGGAACCCACGGTGCCCCATTCTCTTCTCGTGCGGCAAGTGCGCCACCGAAACCCATTTCAAACCTAGACCCCATTCCGAAACCTCCCAGCAAGTGCAACGGCACGCAAGTTAGACCGCTCCCCCGCGCATGACCGTCCGTAGGTACCTCGACTGCACCGTGTTACTTCTTCCCCAGCGCCAGCATCTTAACACCCTCAGCAAGCAGTTTCCTCCCGCCTGGCGCTAATGACACGACGAGGGCGGCAGCTCCCGCACCTATTGTCATCAACGTTTCCTTCTGCAGTTGCAGCGCCTGAAGCCCGAACCGTTTGTTGTTGACGTCGTGTTCAAATGCGAGGTTATCCAGCTCACGAATCTGTTCCAGGATCGATTTCTTCATCTCCTCCGACGTCGAAGGATCTTCAAGCAAGCCCTTAAGGATCTCTTTCGTTTGGGCGGCCGCCGCGTAGTAGTTGGCAGAGCTGGCATCGTTGCTTTTCACAGCCTCATTCAGCGACGAGTCCATCGAAGCGGTCATGTCGTGGAAGGTTTGCAGCGCGAGCCTCAGTAACGCGGCCTGCACCGCCCCGCTCGGCTCATCGTTCTGCCACATTTTGGCAAGCTCCAAGACTTTCTCCCCGCTCATCTCCCGCAGAGATTCGACGCCCAGGGCGCGCCGGAGATCATCGACGCTTTCAATCTTCACCTTTGCCACCGCCTAGAACCCCTACAACGGCCTCGCAACGCCGAGCATCTGCGCGACCTGCGGACCGTAGGTGGCCACCAGCCCGAGCACGATGAAGACGACGGCCAGCGCAGTCGCGGCCCCATCCGAGAGCTGGATTTTCGACGACACCGCGTCGACCACAGGTGACGGATCGAAGGAAGGTGCACCCGCTCCGCCGCCGGAGGGGGCGAACTTGCCGCCGCGGCCCTCTGGAAGGGACCTGCTCAGGCGCGGGTCTGACTTCCGGGGAAGCCCCTTGGTGCGGTCAAGCGGGCCGCCCAAAATAACCTGATCCTCGGAGAGGTTGGCCATTCGACGCTTCCCGGAGGGGTCACGCGGGGCACGCCAGCCGCCCAGCCCGAGGATCTCCAGGGCACCCGTGGGCACGTAGGCCTGTTGCATGGAGTCCCGCACGGAAGGCCACGAGCCCACCGGAATCCTGTTCGGGCCACCGTCGATGAACACCTGGTCGCGGGTGAAAACTGTGGTAGCAAAGACGGCCTGCTTATCCACCACGATACCCACGCCCATTCCCTGATGGGTCTCATCCAGCATGCTGTCGTTGTGGGAGGGCGAGTTGCGCCAGGCGTTGAAGGCCATCTGGGCAAGGGCGGCCCAGTCGCCGTCGTTAAGCTGGCTTGCTTGCTTTCGGCCGGGGGTTGTTTCGGCCATGACGATCTCGCCGCTGTAGTAAGCACTTGTCGCCTGAGACGAGTGCCCGCCAGATAGGAAGCCGGGGCCCGAGGCATCCGCGTTGGTTCGGCTCCACCTTTCGGAGAAGTCGCTCAAGTCCACGTGCACGAATAGCGGGGTCAGGCCCTGGGTGACGCGGTAATCGTTGATCATTTCCGCAACCGCTTGAGCGACGACGCGCTGCTTGTCCTGCACGGAAAGATCCCGCAAACTGGTCGCGAGCGCCGCCTGCGCGGACGCGGTGGAAATGACGGGTGGGGTCAATGTCGCGGCACCGGAGAAGGTGAGGCCGGCCGCTAGGGCGAGGGCGATGGGAGCACGCTGCATGCCCCCGATGCTAGTGCCCGGTGACGTCGCGGGATGGTTAAGATACCCGCTATGCGTACGTCCCTTTTCGCCGGCTTTGTCGCCGCTTCCGTCGTTCTCGCTTCTGTCAACGTGGCCCCCGCGGTGGCTCAGACCACCCCCGCTGACCCGGCTGCCACGAACGCCGCGCAGGACACCAAGAACGCGCAGGACCCAGAAGGAACCGACAAGACGAACTCGGCGGAGACGAAGGATGGCGACGCCAAGGAGGGCACGGACCCAGCTGATGCCGTCACAGCGCTGAAAGACACTCGCGACGCTTTCCGGGAGCTTTCCGCAGCTACTGGCGCCGGAGAGAACGGGGAGGGCTCCTCGCTCGAAGCCCTTGACCGCGACCCGGAGAACGACCCCCTCTACATCGACCCAGAGAAGAACCCTCTGAAGAAAGTGTCGAGCTCAGAGATGTTCTTGAGCGTCACCGGTAAACCCGCTGAGGGTGAGGAACCGAATGTTGCGCAGGCGTGGGCCGCGAATTCCTCGATCCCCGACACCGCAAACCCGGTTGAGTTGTGGAAGCAGGAAGCCCAGGGCTCCGCGATGATGTCTTCGGGCCTGTTCACCGGCGATTTTGCCCAGAGCTCCGCGGGTTCTTCCCAGGCAACGTCAGTGCTCTTACCGGTCATTTTCGGCGTCATGGTGATCGGTCAGATTATTGAGTTGATCATGCGCGGTGTGCGCATGGCCTCGCGCTAACCTTCAGAGAATTCTTTCGCGGCGGGCGAAAACCCCGTCAGCTGCCCGCCGCGTGTGGCAACTTTTATGCGGCGCGCTCGCGGATTAATATACGGCGCAGCGTATCTTTTCATCCAAGTTTGAAAGTCTCATGGAAGTACCACATATTTTGCGGCGAGGAAGCATCCTCGCCGCCAGCCTCACAACGGCGGCCCTGCTCACCGGGTGCGTCACCAACGTCGAGGGCGGCACGCCTGAGGGGTGGCAGCCAATCGTCCCCGATGCGGTGCCCGAGATCGCCGCAATGGTCCCTCCCGAAGTTTCCGCCGACGGGGTATTCACCATCGGTGCTAACCCCCCGTTCGCCCCGTTTGAGTTCAAAGATTCCAACGGCCACCTGATCGGGGTCGAAATGGACCTCGCACACGCGCTCGCGGGCGTCATGGGCCTGGAATTTCGGGGCGAAGACATGGACTTCGCCATGATCCTTCCTGCTGTCACTGCTGGCAGCCTCGACGCGGGCGCGTCCGGATTCACTGATACGGAGGAGCGGCGCAAGAGCTACGACTTCGTGAACTTCCTGTACGCGGGCGTGCAGTGGGCAAGCCAACCTGGTTCGGGGGTTGATCCTGAGAATCCGTGCGGCCTCACCGTGTCGGTGCAGCGCACCACGGTGTCGGAGACCGACGACGTGCGTCCGAAATCCGAGGCTTGTGAGGCCGCGGGCAAGGAGCCGATCACGGTGCTTGCATTCGACACCGCCGATAATGCGGCTCTGGCCGCTCTCGTCGGTCGCGCCGACGCGTACAGCGCGGACTCACCGGTCTCGGCCTGGGCAGTAGAACGCTCGGACGGCGAGTTGGAGCTGATCGGCGACATGTTCGATGCAGCCCCCTACGGCATCGCCGTGCCCAAGGGCTCCGCCTTGGCCCCGGCGCTTGCGGCAGCGATGCAGCATCTCATCGACACGGGCGACTACCAGCGCATTCTCGCTCAGTGGAATATCTCTTCGGGCCTGTTGGACCGTGCGCTCATCAACGAACAACCCGTGGAAGGACAGTGAGGAACGCCATGAGTACTTCGCACTCCGTGATTCGCCCGCTCGGCGAACGCCGCCAGCGCCCCGACGCCATTCAGGCCAAACCGTTGCGACACCCCGGCCGTTGGGCGTTGGCAGCCATCCTCGCCGCGCTCGTGGTGTGGTTCGTTATCGGCGCCGCGCGTAACGACGCCTACGGCTGGGACACCTACTTCCAATACCTCTTCGATACCCGCATTGCTGTCGCGGCGCTGCACACCATCGCGATCACCATCCTCGCCATGCTCATTGGCGTTGTCGGTGGCGTGTTGCTCGCGGTCATGCGGATGAGCCCGAACCCCGTGTTTAAGACCGTCGCGTGGGTGTTTTTGTGGATTTTCCGTGGTACTCCGGTCTATGTCCAGTTGATGTTCTGGGGTTTGGTGGGCGCTATTTACGACTCCATCAATCTCGGCTTCACCGAAATTCCGCTCGAGCCCTTCACCTCCTCCGCGTTCGCGCTCGCCGTGGTGGGCTTGGGGCTGAACGAGGCCGCGTACATGGCGGAAATCGTCCGCTCCGGTGTGTCCTCCGTACCGGAAGGTCAGGTGGAGGCGTCTAAGGCGCTCGGCATGAGCTGGCGCCAGACCATGACCCGCACGGTCCTGCCGCAGGCGATGCGCATCATCATCCCGCCGACCGGCAACGAGTTCATCTCGCTGCTGAAGACTTCCTCGCTCGTCGTAGCCGTGCCCTATACCCTCGAGCTGTTCGGCCGCTCGACCGACATCGCGGCCGCATTGTTCGAGCCGGTGCCGATGCTGCTCGTGGCCGCCACGTGGTACCTCATCATCACCTCGATTTTGATGGTGGGTCAGCACTACCTTGAGAAGTACTTCGACCGCGGCGCCACCCGCCAACTCACCGCGCGCCAACTGGCGTCGCTTGCAGATGCCGAAGGCACCATCCCGAACAACGTCCAGATCATCGAAGCCCCCGAGCAGAAGGGACGCCGCGCATGACCGTCAAGCAAACCCCAATGATCCAGGCCGTCGACGTGTGGAAGTCCTTCGGCAACCTCGACGTGCTCAAGGGCATCGATCTCGAGGTCGCCCCTGGTGAGGTCACGTGTCTTATCGGCCCGTCCGGCTCCGGCAAGTCCACCCTGCTGCGCTGCGTGAACCACCTCGAGCAGGTCACCGCCGGGCGTCTCTACGTCGACGGCGAGCTCATCGGCTACCGCGAGCGCGACGGGGTCCTCCACGAAATGAGTGAGAAGGACGCCGCGATGCAGCGCCGGGACATCGGCATGGTGTTCCAGAACTTCAACCTCTTCGGCCACCGCACGGTGTTAGACAACATCATCGAGGCCCCGGTGCACGTCAAAGGCCAGCCCGTCAACGAAGCCAAGGCCCGCGCGATGGAGCTTCTGGCGATGGTCGGCCTCGAGTCGAAGGCCGACGCCTACCCGATCCAGCTCTCCGGCGGCCAACAGCAGCGCGTGGCCATCGCGAGGGCAGTCGCCATGGATCCGAAGCTCATGCTTTTCGACGAACCCACGTCCGCCCTCGACCCCGAGCTCGTGGGAGAGGTGCTGCGCGTGATGCAGGATCTGGCTGCGCAGGGCATGACCATGCTCGTGGTCACCCACGAGCTCGCATTCGCTCACGAGGTGGCGGACCGGGTCGCGTTCATGGATGGCGGCCAGATCGTGGAGTACGGCACCCCGGAGCAGGTGCTGGATAACCCGCAACACGAGCGCACGAAGGCGTTCGTGTCCACCCTGTTTTAAGCCACCGGGCGGTGTCAGCGGAACTTTTCCAACATCGCCTCGCGGACGGCATCGGGGACAAGACCCGTGATGTCGCCGCCGTACTTGGCCACCTCCTTGGTCAGGGATGATGAGATGTAGCCATACTTCTCGTCCGTCAGCAGGAAGTAGGTATCTACCCCGGTCAGGCGTCGGTTCATCTGCGCCATGGGCAGTTCGTATTCGTAGTCGAGGGAAGATCGCAGGCCTTTCACCAGCGCCGTGATGCCGTGCGCGCTGGTGTAGTCCACTAACAGCCCGCCCCAGGAATCCACCCGCACGCCGGCGAGGTGGGAGGTGGCGTTGCGGATGAGGTTCACCCGCTCGTCGATAGTAAAAAGCCCCGAAGTCTTTGTCGGGTTGCCCGTGACCAGCACCACCACTTCGTCGAAATGGCGGGATGCGCGGGTGACAATGTCCAGGTGGCCGTTGGTGATCGGGTCGAACGAGCCGGGGCAGACCGCAGTTGTCATCTAATCCTCCATCTCGGGGCCTAGCTCGGGATCAGCGTAGACCGCCATGTCCATGCGGGCGATGCCGTAGAGACGCTTCTTCAGCTTCTGCCCGGTCGGTGTGAACTCGGGCGGCCACGCGGTTTCGGGGCTTTCCCGGTGTCGTTCGATGACGACCACGGCGCCGTCGACAAGCAGCGGCTTGAGCGCTTCCACCATCTCCGCCACAGTCTCATCCGCCAGCTCGTACGGCGGATCCGCGAGCACAATGTCGAAGTGCTTGCGCGGTGCGCGCGCGACGTACGTCGACGCTTTCACCGGCTCAATGTGCACGTTCGGGTGGCCGACGACGCCCGCGTTGAACTCCATCACGCGCACGGCCTCGGGGTTGTTGTCCACGAGCACGACCTCCGCAGCGCCGCGCGACGCGGCCTCGAGCCCCAGCGCCCCGGAGCCAGCGAAAAGATCGAGCACGTGCTTATCGACGAACCCGAAGCGCACCTGAAGGGAAGAAAACAACCCCTCCCTCGCCCGGTCGGAGGTGGGGCGTGTGCCCTCCGGCGGGACCTTGATCTTGCGGCCGCGGGCCTCTCCAGAGATGATCCGGTTCATAGCGCTCAACTCTAACCCTTGGGGTGCTAGCTCTTGTTCAGGTACTCGAACTCCGCGGCGACGAAGTCGGCGGTGGCGGCACGGGCGAACTCCGGGTTGTTGCGCACGATGGCTTCCGCGTCGCGGTAGGCCCTGGCCACAATGTCGTAGTCGTCCACCAGGTTGATCAGCCGCAGCGTGCGGTGGATGCCGGATTGGTCGGTGCCCAGCACGTCGCCCTCGCGGCGGTTGCGCAGGTCCAGCTCGGCCAGGGCGAAGCCGTCTGAGGTTGCCGCCACCTGCGCCACGCGCTGGAAGGAGGGCGTGTCCTCGTAAGCGAGGGTGTGGAACAGGCACAGCGACTGGTTGCCGCCGCGGCCCACGCGGCCCCGCAGCTGGTGCAGTTGTGAGACGCCGAAGTGCTCGGACTCGCGGACCATCATCACCGTCGCGTTGGCAACGTCAACGCCAACCTCAATAACGGTGGTTGACACCAACACGTCGATGGCGCCGGCGGCGAAGTCCGCCATCACCTGGTCTTTCTCCTCGCCCTTCATGCGACCGTGGAGCACGGCAACTTCGAGGTCGCTGAACTGCGTGATCTCGAGCATGGCCGCGATGTCGTGCACGCCGCCGTCGCCATCGATGCGCGGGCACACGACGTAGGCCTGGTGGCCCGCGGCCACCTCTTCGCGGATCTTCTCCCAGGCGCGCTCCACCCAGCGAGGCTTGAACTCCGGCACCACCGAGGACTGAATAGGCTTGCGCCCGCCCGGCAGCTCCCGCAAGGTAGACACCTCAAGGTCGCCGAACACCGTGATGGCGATGGTGCGCGGAATCGGCGTCGCCGTCATCACCAGCAAGTGCGGAGTGGCGTCGCCCGCTTTCGCGCGCAACTGATCGCGCTGCTCCACGCCGAAGCGGTGCTGCTCATCCACCACCACGAACCCGAGCTTGAAAAAGTCCACGCCCTCTTGCAGAAGCGCGTGTGTGCCCACCACAATGTCGGCCTCGCCGGAGACGATTTTCAACAGCGCGTCCTGCTTTTTACCCGCGGACATCGACCCGGTCAGCGCCACCACCCGCGCCGGCACGCCGGCGCGCATGAGTGTCTGGGTCAGCGAGCGCGCGTGCTGCATCACCAGCACTTCCGTCGGCGCGAGGAACGCGCACTGCGCGCCGTTGTCCACGGCCTGCAGCATGGCCAACAGCGCAACCATGGTCTTGCCCGAGCCGACTTCGCCCTGGAGGAGGCGGCTCATCGGAGAATTGCCGGACATGTCCCTACTGATTTCGCTGAGCACTTCCTGCTGGCCGCGCGTGAGCGGGAAGGGCAATCGGCTGAGCAGCGCGTCCTGGTCCTTCCCATCGACCCGTGCTAGCGCGGGAGCGTTCTGCGAGGCCGCGTCGATGCGCCGCACACCCATTGCCAGCGCAACGGAAAGCGCTTCGTCGTACTTCAGGCGCGTCAGGGCCTTCTCCGGGCCCTCCGGACCCGGCTCGTGTGCCTGCCGCACCGCCGAATTCAACGGCAGCATGCCGATCGGGGTGAAACCCAGTGGTTCCTCAATCTTGGGCAGGCTCTTGAGCACCGCGTGGATCGCGCCCATGATGGTCCACGTACTCACCTGCTTCGCCGCGGGGTAGATGGGCAACCACTGGCGTCCGTTCATGATCTCCGTGACGTCGCCGAAGTGCGCAAGTTGGCGCAGCGAGCCGGTGGCATCCGTCGGGCCGTCGAGAAGCACGAAGTCCGGGTGCTGCAGCTGCGGCTGCTGATTGAACCAGTCGAACTTGCCCGTGAGCATGGCGCGCACACCTCGGGTGAGCACGCGCTGGGCGTAGTGCGAGCCGAAGAACGTCGCCTGGAAGGTGTTGCGCCCGTCGTGCACTGACACCTTGGTAATCGGCCGTTTTGGCTGCTTGCGGCTGTAGAAGGTGTCGGACCTGGTGACTTCCCCGACGATGGTCACGGTGTCGCCCGGTTTGACCTCGCTTAAGTCCTCCCCCGTGCCGTAGTGCAAGTACTTGCGCGGGTAGTGGCGCAGCAGCCCCCCGCACGTTTCAATGCCCAGGTGTTTGCGGATCGCCCGCGCCTGCTTGACTGGGATCACCGAGTCCAGCGGGCGTGTGTCCTCGAACCCCAACATCTACTCCACCCCGATTTCTGCTAATGCGCCAAGTGCATCCGCAGGATAAACCATGACGTCGACACCAAGCTCCGCCGCGAGCGGTTCGAGGTCGCTGCCGGAGAGCTCCGTCGGATCAAAAAGAATGGTCACCTGCTCCCCGCCGTGCTCGAGCAGTCTCGTGCATGCGCCCTTCACGGCTTCTTGCGGGTCTTCGGCGATCAGGACCGTTTCCCCGCGGGCCGACACCACGACATCGCCCCTGGCTACCGCCCCACTTTGCGTCAGCGCCCCCCGCTTCGCGCGATGCGCCACCGCCGTGCGCATTTCACCGGCCGCCTCCGACATGGTGAACGCCGCCGTGGCCAGCGGTTGCTGCGGGTCATGCACCGCAAGCGCGGCGATGCCCGAGACCAACCGCACGGTGGGCAGCAACGTGATCGTTTGCTCCAGGGCGCGGGCAGCCTTCTCCGCTGCGGCAAGGTTTGCGCTGCTGAGCAACCCGTTGGGCAGTACGATCACCTCGCTTGACGCACTGCGTTTAATCGCGGCCAACATGTCCGAGACCACATCCGCTCCGGGGGCGACGGTGTCCGCGCCGGCTTCTCGGTAGAGCTGCGTGAGAGAACCGGGAGGTGTCACGGCAACGATCAACCGGTGCGGGTTTTCGGTTTCGGGAACCGGCGGCAACGCCTCGAGCGTGAGGCCGCTCACCCGGCCTTGGGCGAATGCGGTTTCCACCACCCTGCCTGCTTGGTGGGAATGGATGTGGACCTTCGCCTGCGTTTCGCTCACCCGCGCTACCACAAGGCTTCGCCCAAGGGGGGAAATGGCCTCCTCGAGCGCAGCCAAGTCACCGTCGAAGAAGAACAGCACCTCCAGCTCGACCGGCTGCGCGGGAGACTCGTGGACCGGGTGCAGCTCCGCCTCATGCACCCCCGCGACCCCACTGAGTTCCTGCACCAGCGCCTCCAGCAGGATCACCAGCCCTGTGCCGCCCGCGTCAACCACCCCAGCCTCGCGCAACGCCGCGAGCTGCGACGGGGTGTGGGAAAGAGCGATCGACGCGGCGTCTGTCGCAGCCCGAGCCACGTCGAGAGCAGTCACCGCGCCGCGTTCACCGGACGCCTTCGTGGCCCCCTCGAGCTCCTGCTGGGCGGCGACGGCCGCCGCGCGCAGGACCGTGATCACGGTGCCCTCCACCGGCTGGGCAATTGCGCGGTCCACGAACTTCACCGCGCTGCCCAGCGCGTCCGCGATCACCGCGGCATCCGTGGTTTCCTCCTGCACCGATTGGGCAATCCCGCGCATGACCTGCGACAGCACCACCCCGGAGTTGCCTCGGGCGCCGCGCACCGCACCCATTGCCAACGCGCCGGCGACATCGTTGAAGCTCGCATCCTCCGGCAAGCCTTCAGCCTCCTCAACCGCCGCGGCCATCGTGTGGGCCATGTTCGAACCGGTGTCCGCGTCCGGCACGGGGAACACGTTGAGTTGGTTGATTTCCACCCGGCGCTGCTCCAACTCTCCGGCCGCGCGTCGCGCCCAAGCGCGCAGACGGGAGCCGTCGAGAAGTGGGGATGCAGCCATGGGCGTGAAGTCTACAGCCCCCAGTCGACAGGCTCCGCCCCCTGGTCTTCGAGCAACTGGTTCGCGCGCGAGAACGGCCGGGAGCCGAAGAACCCGCGGCTGGCGGACAGCGGCGAGGGGTGCGGGGACTCAAAGCGCGGCGTTGCCCCCAGAAACGGCGCGACCGATTGCGCGTCGCGGCCCCACAAAATGGCAACGAGGGGCGCATCCCTTGCCACCAGCGCCTCGATCGCGGCCTGGGTCACCGCCTCCCACCCTTTCCCGCGGTGGGATCCGGGTTTGCCGGGGCGCACCGTCAGGCACCGGTTGAGCAGCAAAATCCCCTGGCGCGACCAGGACGACAGGTCGCCGTCCGAGCGCGGCGGCACCCCGAGGTCTTCGTTGAGCTCCTTGTAAATGTTGACCAAGGAGCGCGGTGCCGCCACGCCCGGCTGGGTGGAAAACGCCAGACCCATCGGGTGCCCCGGCGTTGGGTAGGGGTCTTGGCCCATGATGAGCACCCGCACGTCGTCGAAGGGGTCGGCGAACGCGCGCAGGATGTCGTGGCCGCGGGGCAGGTACTCTTCTTCCGCGCGCAGGAAATCTCCCATTGCGTGGATCTGGTCCTCCACGCCCGCCAGCGGCTCCTGCCACGAAGGGTGGACTGGCAAACTCATCCGAAGCTCTCCCATCCTTCCGCGGCGGGGGGCACGGAGCCGTCGATACGCACCCCGGCTTTCCTGGACACCGTGCCAATGGAGCGGAAGCCGACGGGCGCTGAGCCGTCGATGGTGCCAATGAGCGTGTGGTCCTCGCCGCCGCCGAGCACCCACTCCCAGGGATCGACGCCCAAAAGAGCACCGGCGCGCACGAGCAGTGCGTCGGGGGCCAGCGCGACGGAGGAGAGCTCGATGCCAACCCCGGATTGCTCCGCGATTGTGGCGATGTCTCGCAAGAGTCCGTCCGAATTGTCCGTCATCGACGTCGCCCCAGCCGAGCGCGCAACGACACCGCGTCCGGGCGTGAGCTCCGGCACCTGGTGCGCGGCCACGAGCGGCTCGAGCTCCTCGGGGATTTCCAGGCCAGAGGTGAGGAGCGCAAACCCCGCCGCAGAGTAGCCGATGCGCCCGTGGGCGATCACCCGCTGGCCCGGGCGGGCGCCGTTCAGCGTCAAGGGCTCACGGTTGCCCCCGAGGGAACCGATGGCGGAAACCGACACGACGAGCTGCTGGCTTGCCGTCACATCTCCCCCGACCAGCTCGCACGCGTAGTCGCCGGAGACATCGCCCACTCCGCGTGCGATGTCTTCTACCACCGCAAGCGGAGTATCTTTCGGCGCGGCCACCGCGAGCAACGCGGCGATCGGCCGGGCCCCCATCGCCTCAATGTCCGCGAAGTTCTGCACCGCGGCCTTGCGCCCCACCAAGTACGGGGTGGAAGTTTCGGGCGTGAAATGCCTGCCCTCGACCGACATGTCGGTGCACGCCACCACCCGCGAGTTCGGGGTCGAGGTGGTGAGCACCGCGGCGTCATCGCCGTTGAGCGTAGAGGGTGCTGCCCTCCGGACAGCGCGGATGACCTCGCGCTCCCCCACCTCGGCGAGCGTCGGGCCCCCTGCCGGGAAACCAGTCGTGATCACGGGAGTGCGATGCCCTTTCGCATAGACTTTTGCGCCATGACTTCACCGGCGCCAGAGACTCAGATTAATCGCACGGTTATCTTCGTCAGCCTCGGGTTAGCAATTGCGCTGGTGCTCGGCGCCATCTTCGGAGCCCGCGCGATGTTCCACCGCGCCGCGTTGACCCCGGTAGCAATGCCGGAGCTGCCCTCACCCATGGCGGGTACGCCCGAGTGCACTTCGCTTATCGACGGCCTGCCGGCGCAACTGGCCAACCTCAAGCGCGCCGAGCTAGCCGAGCCGGCACCGGAGGGGGCCGCGGCCTGGCAGGGCGCCTCCGCCGCCTCCGGTGAGACCGAGCGCATCACCGTGCGCTGCGGCACGGACACGCCGCTGCAATATACCGAGTTCGCCCCGACCATTTCCGCCGGCGAGGCCACGTGGATGCGTGTGGACGACGTCACCCCAGGATCCACGATGTCCACGTGGTTTACTACCGACCGCTCGCCGGTGCTGGCGGTCACGGCGAACGCGCAACGCTACGACGCCGACGACATCCTCCCCCACCTCGGTGCCGAGCACCTGCCGCAGGAGGTGCAACCGACGCACCCCGCGCCACTGTCAGGTCTTGCCCAGGGCGATACTTCCCGCTGCGACGCACTCATGGGTGCGCTGCCGGATTCCATCGCGGAGGGCTACGAGCGGGCCGAAAGCGATGTCCCGGCGAGCGCCGTGTGGGTTGCCGAGGGCCGCGACCCCATCGTCGTCCGGTGCGGCGTGCAAGAACCGGGAAGCTACGCCGCGGGCGCACAGCTGATCCAGGTCAACGACATCCCGTGGTTCGAGGACACCAACGCCGGCACGGTGACCGCCGCGACCCTGTACGCGCTCGGCCGCGACACCACCGTGGCTGCCTCCATCCCCCAGGGGCAGGGCAACGCCGCGATCACCGCACTCAGCGACGCGGTGGCACAGCACACCGAGCCTGTGCGCTAGACCAGCGCAGTGCGCACCAGCGTGTCTAAAAGCTGCGGGTAGGCTACCCCTGTCGCCTCCCAGACCTTGGGGTACATCGAGATGGAGGTGAACCCGGGCATGGTGTTGACCTCGTTGAGCACGGGCCCATCCGCGGTGACGAAAAAATCCACCCTGGCCAGCGAGACGCAGTCCAGCGCGCGGAAGGCCTTGATCGCGAGTTCTTGCAGGTGCGCCGTCGTGGCCTCGTCGTACGGCGCGGGGATGGTGGCGGTGACGGAATCCTCCAGGTACTTCGCCTCGAACCCGTAGAAGCCCTCAGCGTTGTCGTCGGTGCCGTTAAGTTTCGCCGGCACGCTGGCCGCGAGGGTGCCATCCGGGCGCTGCAGGACCCCGACCTCGACCTCATCGCCCACCAGCTCCGCTTCCACCATGATCTTGCCGTCCGTTTCACGGGCGGCCTCCAGCGCAGCGGGGAGCGCGTCCCACGACACCACCTTGGACACGCCGATCGAGGAGCCCCCGTTCGCCGGCTTCACAAACACCGGAAGTCCCAAGTATTCGCGCTGAGCTTCGGTGAGGGTCTCATCACCGTGGAGCACCACCTCGCGCGTGACCGGGATGCCAGCAGCGGCCACCAGCTTCTTCGTGTACTCCTTGTCCATCCCGCACGCGGATGCTAAAACCCCGGGACCAACGTAGGGCACGCCGGCGAGTTCCAAGAGCCCCTGAATGGTGCCGTCCTCTCCGTACTTGCCGTGGAGGACGGGAAACGCGACGTCGATACGCGAAAGCTCTTCGCCGCTTTCGACGTCGTAGAGCAACCCCCGCCGCGCGGGGTTGAGCGAAAGCGCGATCTCCCGGCTCTCGGGCACCTCCGGCAGCTCCTCGCCGGCAACCGGGTCCAGCTCGCCGCGAACCCACAGCCCATCGCGGGTGATGCCGACAGGCACCACCTCGTAGATGTCCCCCGGCAGGTGCGCCATGACAGACGCTGCCGAAATACAAGATATGGAGTGCTCGGTGGACATGCCACCGTAAAGAACGGCAATGCGAATCACGCCTGCCAACCCTACAGGCCGACTACTCCGCCTTTTTGCTCCGGCCCATCAAGGCGGAGATGGTGTCGGCCACACGCATCCCCTCGTCACACACGGCGTAAACAGCCTGCGTAATCGGCATATCGACACCCTTTTCCTGAGCGAGCTGGAAGATGCTGCGCGAAGACAAGACCCCTTCGGCCACCTGGCCCTTGGTCGCCGCCCTCGCCTCCTCCAACGACGCGCCCGAGCCAAGCGCCGCACCGAACGTCCTGTTGCGGGACAGTGGCGAAGAGCAGGTGGCTACTAGGTCGCCCATTCCCGCGAGCCCCGCGAACGTGCGGGCATCTGCCCCCAGTGCGTTGCCCAGGCGCGTCGTTTCCGCCAGTCCGCGCGTGATCAGGGTTGCCTGGGTGTTCTCCCCCAGTCCCAGGCCTGCCGCCATGCCGCACGCGAGCGCGATGACGTTTTTGGTCGCCCCACCGATCTCGCAGCCCACCACGTCCGTGTTGGTGTAGGGGCGCAAGTAGTGCGTCGCGCACGCAGCCTGGACAAGTTTGGCCCTGTTCTCGTCCCGGCAAGCGATCACCGTCGCCGCGGGTTGCTCCTCCGCGATCTCGCGGGAGAGGTTCGGCCCGCTCAACACCGCGATGCGCCCCTCGTTTGCCCCCGTCACCTCTGCGATGACCTGAGTCATGCGCATCAACGTGCCGGTCTCAATGCCTTTGGAAATGGACAGCAGAGTCGCATCCGTAGGCAGGAGCGGCGCCCACACTGTGAGGTTTTCGCGCAGCGTTTGGCTGGGTACTGCGAAAACGACGATCGCCGCACCCTCTATTGCCGCTGCCGCGTCCGAGGTCGCAGTTACCGCTTGGGGCAGAACGATCCCCGGCAAGTAGTCGGGGTTCTCGCGGGTGTCGGTGATGGTGCGCGCGAGCGCGTCCCTGCGCGCCCACAACGTCACCGGGTTGCCGGCGTCGGCGAATACCTTGGCCAACGTGGTGCCCCAGGAACCCGCCCCGAGCACTGCGACATTGACCATGGCCCGTCCTTTCGCCTCTTTGCACGCCCGTTCTCGTCCGGTTCAACGTACCACCCGCGAGTGGGTCTCTCAGGCCGACCAAACTCTTGTGAGGGCGTCCGCATAGCGCCCGGGGCCGGGCTGAGACACAATGGAACCCATGGCTAAAGAATCCCCGACCCCCGAACGCGGGGCCGACAAGCACGAGGACAACCTGCACGAGCAGGACAAGGACAGTCGCGGGGAGATGTTTCTCACCGGCCGCCTGCAAGAGATTCCGCGTCGCCCGCAGCAGGAGTTCAAGCGCACCACCCTGGCGGCGGGAGCGGTGTTGTGGCGGGGTGATCTGAGCCAGCCTGAAACTGTGGAGATCGCCTGCATCCACCGCCCGCACTACGACGACTGGTCGCTGGCGAAGGGCAAGGTCGACCCCGACGAGTCTCTGGTGCAGACCGCGGTGCGCGAGATCGCGGAGGAAACCGGCTACACCGTCCGCCTGGGCAAGCTTCTGGGCAAGACGGTCTACCCGGTGAAGAAGACCACGAAGGTGGTCTATTACTGGACCGGCGAGGTCACCGGCGGCGAGTTCGTTCCCAACGACGAGGTGGATGAGATCCGCTGGTTGCCGATCGCCGAGGCCATGGAGTTGATGACGTACGACCTCGACCGCCAGGTTCTGGCGAAGGCGGAAAAGCGTTTTCGCACCCCTGCCGATGCGAGGATCCTGTACGTCCGCCACGCCAAGGCACACGACCGCGAGAAGTGGTCGGGCGACGACAACTTGCGCCCATTGGACAAGAAGGGCCGCCGGCAGTCCGAGATGCTGGTGCCCCAGCTCAGCGCGTTCCGCCCGACGCGCATCTTCTCCGCCGAGCCGGAGCGCTGCCAGACCACGGTCGCTCCGCTTTCCGACGAACTCGGGTTACCCATCACCATCGACGCACGCCTCGGCGACAACGCGTGGCTGGCGGACATGGTTGGTGCGCAGCAGGCCTTCACCGACATCATCGCCCTCGGCGGGACGAGCGTAGTCTGCGCGCAAGGTGACGTCATCCCCGGCATGCTGGCCTGGTTGTCCTCGAAGGGCACGCTGCCCTTCGACGGGGACATCGAGGCGAAGAAGGCATCGACCTGGGTGTTGAGCTTCCACGACGGTCAACTCACAGGTGCCGACTACATTCCGTCCCCCCTCCCCGTCGTCTAGAAAGGATCCGCTATGGCTGAATCACTCACGCCGGTCACCCACGACCGACTCGCTTCCACACTGGAGGCGATGAATCTGCAGTACTACCGCGACGAGGACGGTGACCTTCGCACTGCGTTCCCCGGACTCGCCGTGTTCTTCCAGGTGGCGGAGGAGGGGTTCAAAACCTCCACCCGGTGGATGGCGAACCTGACCAAGACGGAGGACATTGAGAAGGCGCGCCTGATTTCGAACCAGCTGAACCAGTCCCTGCCTCTGGTCCGCGTCCACCCGGTCCTGCGCGACGATCTCACCTGCGTCATCGTCATCGAGGCCCCGTTTTTCGCGCGAGAAGGCGCGACGGATGAGCAGTTGAAGCAGATGCTGGACTTCTACTTCTCCGTGATCCACCACGTGGCCGCCGCCATGCGCGGCTCATTCCCGGATGTCGAAGAGATCACCCCGGCCGACCCCAAGGAGGCGTAACCCATGACTTCACCCACCCCCCAATCTGCCCTGCGCCCCCTCTCCATCGAGCGCGTGACGGAGGTATTTGAGCGCGAGGGATGGAAGTTCGACCTCGACGCAGCCGACGGCAACGTCGTTCGCACCGGCTTCGGCGGCTTCGGGCTGGAGATCCGTTTCCTCGAGCCGACCATCAGCGTGGTCACGACCGTCGCCGTGGACTCGATTACCGCCGAGCGGTTCGACGACGTCTTGAGCTGGGTCGAAACCTACAACTACAGCAAGGCCTTCCCCACCGTCACCGCGCTGAAGGACGACGCGCGCGGCGTCACCGCGCTCGGTGCCGTCTACTCGCTGCCCGGCTACTGGGACTACACCGATTCCCAGTTCACCTCTCACCTGCACACAGGCATCGAAGGTGTGGTGCAAGCGTCCCGCGATTTCTTGCAGACGTTCGCCCCCGAAGTGCTGACCCAGCTCGACGCACAACGCCCCAGCTAGGCCCGCACGTTCTCGCGCGACCTACTGGTTCACCGCGGGTTTGAACCCGGGTCGCGCCGCCTCAAACTGCGAGATCTCCTCTTCCTCGCGCAGCGTCAGCCCGATGTCGTCGAGCCCCTCCATGAGTCGCCAGCGGGTGTAATCGTCGATATCGAAGGTGTACACGCTCTCGCCCACGGTGACCGTTCGATCCTCCAAGGACACGCTCACCTCCAGGCCGGGGGTTTGCTCAAGCTGCTTCCAAATCAGCTCGATGTCCGATTCACTCATCACACCCGCGAGCAAACCGGCCTTGCCGGAGTTCCCACGGAAGATGTCCGCGAAACGGGGGCTAAATACCGCCCGGAAGCCGTAATCCATCAGCGCCCACACCGCGTGCTCGCGGGAGGACCCGGTGCCGAAATCCGGGCCAGCGAACAGCACCGATCCGTTCTCGTACTCGGGCAGGTTCAGCACGAACCCTTCCTCATTCTCGCGCCAGTTGGAAAACAGCCCGTCTTCAAATCCGGTGCGCGAGACCCGCTTCAGGTAGCGCGCCGGGATGATCTGATCGGTGTCCACGTTCGAGCGAGTGAGCGGGACGCCTACGCCGGTGTGGGTGACAAACTTTTCCATGCGTGCTCCTTAGATAGCTGGGTCAAGGTCAGCGGGGCTGGCGAGGTGGCCGGCGACCGCAGTCGCAGCCGCAACCAGCGGCGAAACAAGGTGGGTGCGCCCGCCCGGGCCTTGGCGGCCCTCGAAGTTGCGGTTGCTTGTCGACGCACTCCGTTCGCCCGGCGCCAATTGGTCCGGATTCATGCCCAGGCACATCGAGCACCCGGCGGTGCGCCACTCGGCCCCGAACTCGGTGAAAATTCGATCGAGTCCCTCCTCCTCGGCCTGTTGCTTGACCATTGTGGAGCTGGGGACCACGAGCATCCTGGTTCCCTCCGCGATCGTCCTGCCCCGGACCACGTCCGCCGCCGCACGCAGGTCCTCAATGCGGGCATTAGTGCACGAACCGAGGAACACGGTGTCGATGGCGATATCGCGAAGCGGGGTACCTGGAGCCAGATCCATGTAGCGAAGCGCCTTCTGCGCGGCTTCTTTGGCGATGTCATCCGTGAAGTCTTCCGGATCCGGCACGTTGGCACCGAGCGGGAGGCCCTGCCCGGGGTTGGTGCCCCAGGTGACGAATGGGGTCAGGCTCGAGCCATCGATCTCTACAACCGTGTCAAAGGTGGCGCCCTCGTCGGTTGGCAGCGTCGTCCAGTACTCGACAGCTGCGTCCCAGTCCGCGCCCTTCGGTGCGTACTCGCGGCCCTCCACGTAATCGAAGGTCTTCTGATCAGGGGCGACCATGCCGGCGCGGGCACCCGCCTCGATGGACATGTTGCATATGGTCATGCGGGCCTCCATCGACATCTTTTCGATGGCCTCTCCGCGGTACTCAATGATGTGGCCTTGGCCTCCACCCGTGCCGATCTTGGCGATGATCGCAAGGATCAAATCCTTCGCCGTGACACCTTCAGCCAGCTCACCGGTGACCTCGATCGCCATCGTCTTGAACGGCTTTAGAGACAGCGTCTGTGTCGCCATCACATGCTCGACTTCAGACGTACCGATGCCCATCGCGATCGACCCGAATGCGCCGTGTGTGGATGTGTGCGAGTCGCCGCACACGATGGTCATGCCGGGCTGGGTGATGCCCAACTGCGGGCCAACCGTGTGAACGATGCCCTGCTTGATGTCGCCCATCGGGTGCAGCCTAACTCCGAACTCCGCGCAGTTTTTGCGCAGCGTCTCCACCTGGGTACGCGACGTCGGCTCCGCGATTTCCAGCAGGTTCCCGCTCACAATGCCCTCGGTGGGGACGTTGTGATCTTCCGTGGCTAGGTGCAGCTCAGGGTGGCGCATCGTGCGACCAGCCATCCGAAGACCGTCGAACGCCTGCGGCGACGTCACCTCATGCAAGAGCTGGAAGTCGATGTAGATCAGGTCCGGTTGTCCGTTTTCACCCTTGCGTACGACGTGGTCGCGCCACACTTTTTCGGCCAGCGTCAACGGTTGATCCGTCATAGGAAACTCCTTCGCACTTCTACCCAACAGTTCCACATTATGAGATGTTAGGATTCGAACTGTGAGACAGTATAACGAAGGCTCCGGCATCAAAGTGCTCGACCGCGCAGTCGCCATCGCTCGAGCCGTCTCCGCTGGCAGCACCTCCCTCGCCCAGCTCAGCGAGGACACCGGGTTGCCGCGAGCAACCACCCACCGTATTGCCTCAGCGCTCGAGGTTCACCACATCCTCGCGCGCTCGGAGCGCGGGGAATGGACCTTAGGCCCGGCACTCGCCACCCACACCGACGGCCCCTCCCCCAAGCTACTGGCAGCCGCCGCCCCAGTCTTACACGACCTCGTCGCCACGACTGGGGAATCAGCCCAGCTCTACCAGCTCACCGGATCCACCCGCACCTGCATTGCGGCGGAGGAGCCGGAAAGCGGCTTGCACAACGTCGTGCCGGTAGGTTCGCGTCTGTCACTGTCGGCTGGCTCTGCCGCGCGCGTGTTCGCGGCGCATTCGCTTATCGACGCCCCGTTTGACGCCGCGGACCTCGACCAGGTGCGAGCGGATGGCTACGCGGAATCCATCGCCGAGCGTGAAGTCGGTCTTGCCTCCGTATCCACCCCGGTGTTCTTGCATGACGGCACCCTCGTGGCGGTGTTATCCATCTCCGGCCCGGCGGAGCGGCTCAAGCCCTCACCCGCAGGCAAGTGGGGCGCCGCGCTCAAGGACGCCACCGCTCGGCTGAGCGCCGAGCTCTAACCGAGCTCCGGCCTGGCACTGGGGGCGCCAACGCGCGTCAGCGAACGTCGATGTCGTCCAAGCGCCCCGCGGGCCACACCACGTTCTTCGCCAGCGGGATCTGGTGCGACGCGCTCTCCAAGACCCGGGCGTTCCCGTCGCCGAGCTCGGGAAGGGAAACGAGGGGCGTGCCGCCCACGGCGGCGAGCAGGCCCGGGGATAATTCGGAGAGCATGAACGCCAGCTAATGCGTTTCGGGCTGGCGGGGCCGCCGCGGGGCGTTTCGCCTAACGCTCCATTCGAGGGTACTCTCGCCACGTGAGAAAAAGCGGGCAGATTCTTGGACGGGACATTCGTCGCCTGCTGCGCGTTCCCCGGGCCTTCATCATCATCGTCGGCGTGCTCATCACCCCCGCGCTCTACGCGTGGTTCAACATCAACGCCTTCTGGGACCCCTACGCCAACACCCAGAACATCCGCATCGCGGTGGTCAACAACGACCGCGGCGCCTCCGCCGAGCCCGTCGGCGAGGTCGACGTCGGCGAGCAGATCACCGAGCAGCTCAAGGGCAACGACATGATCGGGTGGGAGTTCCTCCCCGAGGACGAGGCCCGCGACGGGCTCATGCGCGGCGACTACTACGCCATGTTCCTCATCCCGCCCGAGTTCAGCGAGGACCTGCTGAGCCTGGTCAGCGGCACCTACACGCAGCCGGTGCTGGAGTATTACGTCAACGAGAAGAGCAACGGCGTCACCCCCGCGATCACCGACACCGGCGCCTCCGCCATCGACACGGCTGTGTCCGAGGCCTTCAAGAAGAAGGTCGGCGAGGCCGCGGCGACCGAGCTGCGCAACACGGGGCTCGCCTCGCGCGATTACGCCGAGGAGGTCCGAGGCAAGGCCTCCGGGAGCTTCGGCCAGATCGCCGCCGACCTCGACGCCTCCCAGGGGCGGGTGGCCACGATGAAGCAGAGCATCAGCGGGGCGCGCCCGGTCGTCGCCGAGCTGAACACCCTCGTCGGCTCCGTCGACGACACCCTCCGGTCCGTGGACTCCTCCCTCGGCGAGGCCGAGGGGATCATCGCCGAGCTGCAGAAGTCCTCCGCCGGTTTCAGCGCCGACACGTCGACCGCGCTCGTCGAGTCCACCAACGCGCTCAGCCTCGGCGCCGCCTCCGCCAACGCCTCCATCGCGGAGGCGACGGGCCAGCTCGGCACCGCCCAGGGGCGGGTACGCTCCGCCGTCGGCGAGGTCGACGGCGTGGTCAAGCAGGGCGAATCCGCCGCCGCGCAGCTGCGCGCCATGTCGGCCGGGGCCGCCCTATCGCCCGAGATCCGCGCTCAGCTCGACGCCGCAGCCAGCGCGCTGGAGGAGCGTACCGCCGCCTCCCGCGCCGTCCTCGACGGCCTGAACAACGTGGACCGCAGCGCGGGCGCCGCGCTGGCGTCGATAGGCGAGCTCGGTGACTCCCTCGGGGCTGCGACCGCCGCCGCCAACGCCGCAGCGCGCGACGCGAGCAAGCAGCTCGGCGAGTCCGTGCCCGCGATTAACGCCTCGCTCGCGCAGGCCTCCGGCAGCGTCGCCTCCGTGCGCGGCGCGCTGAGCAGCCAGCGTGCCCTGCGCGAGGAAACGACCTCTCTGCTCGCCGGGGTGGACAACCAGCTCGCGGCCAGCCTCGGCATCCTCGACGAGGTCTCGGGCAACCTCGGCACGCTTGCCGACGGCGCCCGCTCCGCCCAGTCCGACATCAACGCCCTCCTGGCCACCTCCGGCTCGGAGGCCCTCAACACTGTCACGAACCTCAACTCCGCGAAGATCGGCGAGTACATCTCCTCGCCCGTCACCGTCGAGCAGCAGGCCGTCTTCCCCACGGAGAACTACGGCAGCTCCATGGCCTCCTTCTTCACCAACCTGGCCCTGTGGATCGGCGCGTTCGTGCTGACGATCATCTTCCGCGTCGAGGTCGACACCGAGGGCTTCCGCCGCCTCACCGTCGGCCAGGCCTACCTCGGCCGCTTCTTCCTCTTCGCCACGCTCTCGGTGCTCCAGGCCGTCGTGGTGACGCTCGGCAACGTGGCCTACGGGGTGCAAATGCAGTCCGTCACAGCCTTTCTCGCCACCGCAATCGCCATCGGGGTCGCCTACACGGGGATCATCTACTCCATCGTCTCCGCGCTCGGCCACATTGGCCGCGGCATCGCCGTCTTCCTCGTCGTCATCCAGATCCCGGGCGCGTCGGGCCTCTACCCCATCGAGCTCATGCCCGACTTCTTCCGCCGCATCTACCCCTTCCTCCCCTTCCGCTACGGCATCGACGCGATGCGCGAGACCATCGCCGGGTTCTACGACCATCACTACCTCCGCTTTTTGGCGACGCTTCTCGCCATGTCCGCCGCGGCCTTCGCCCTGGGGTGGCTGTTCCGACTCACCTCCTCGCACGCCAACCTCCTGTTCAACCGCCAGCTCGCGCGCACGAACCTGATCACGAACGAGGAGGTGGAGGTCATGGGCTCGCCCTACCGCGCGTCCGACATCATGGCCGCCCTGTCGGACCGGGATGAGTTCCGCGGGGGCGTCGAGAAGCGGGCGCGGATGCTGCGGGAGAACTACCGCACCCTCATCTTCGGCGGGATCGGCGCGGGCGTTGTCGGCATCGCCATCATCACCCTGCTCACCATGCTCCTGCCCACCGACAAGACGATCATGCTGGCCATCGTCGTCGCCTGGTCGCTGCTGGTCGTCCTCTACCTCGGCGCGGTGGAGTACTTCACGCAGAGCCTCGTCGACGCCGAACAGGTCTCGCGCCTCGGCGAGGCCGAGCTGCGCGACGCCGTGATCCACCGCCACGACTCCGCCGGCACCAGCGTCATCATCGGGCCCGCGGATGCCGAAAGCGAGGACACCAGATGAGAACCGTCTTCTCCATCGCCTACAACGACCTGCGCCGGCTCTACACCAACGTCATGGCGGGCATCGTCATGGTCGGCCTGATCGCCATCCCCTGCATCTTCGCCTGGTTCAACGTGCTGGCCACGTGGGACCCATTCGGCAACACCGAGCGCCTCGAGGTGGCGGTGGCCAACACCGACCGCGGCCACACGAGCGATCTCACCCCGCTGGTCGTCAACGTCGGCGACATGGTCCTCTCCCAGCTCTACCGCGACGACTCTATGGACTGGGTCATCACCGATGCCGACGACGCCATCGAGGGCGCGAAGTCCGGTGAGTACTACGCCGCCATCGTCTTGCCGCCCACGCTGAGCGACGACATGTTCACCTTCTACGCCGGCGACGCCGAACCCAGCCAGATTGACCTTTACGTCAACGAGAAGAAGAACCCCATCTCCCCGCTGCTCGTCTCCAGCGGCACGCAGGGCGTCAGCGCCCAGATCAGCGCGTCGTTCACCAGGGCCCTCTCCGAGGTGTCATTCGGGGTGATCGAGACGGCCTCGGACTACTTCGACGAGGCAAAGACCAAGCAGGCGCTCGGCTCCATCGAGACACGCACCGCCAGCGCCCGCGACCAGCTGCTCTCCAGCGCCAACACCGTCGACGCGCTCGCCTCGCTCACAGAGTCGAGCGTGCCGCTCGTCGACAGCGCCGAGCGGATCTCCGGGGCGCTGGGCGACTCTCTCGGGCAGGTCCACCCCGTCGACCTCGGGGTCACCGGGGCGAGCCTCGGCGGAGACGGCGCGGCGCTTGCGGCGGCGCTGGGGGCGACGTCGGTAAGCTTCGCCGCCGTGAGCGAACGTGTCGACCAGCTGCTGGCGGACTCCTCCGCCACCTCCCAGGCCACCGCCGCGAGCCTGACGGACATCGCCGCGCGCGTCGATGTCCAGGTGAAGCAGTACACGGCCCTGCGCGACACCATCAACGGGCATGTCGCCCCGGCGCTTCCCCCCGACGCCCAGCCGGGGGTGCGCGCGGTGGTCGGCCACCTCAACGACGCCATCGCCCGCCAGACGGACGTGCGCGACCGACTCAACGACGCCGCCGCGCACCTCACCGCCGGGCAGGGCGGCCGGGACGGGAAGAACGCGGACCGACAGGAGATCGAGGACTCGATCGCCCGGGCCCGCGAGGCGATGGACTCGGCCAAGAATTCCTACGACACCGGAATCCGCCCGCGCCTCGAGGCGCTGTCGGGCTCGCTGGACAACGTCCGGGCGAACGTAGACAAGGCCCGCTCGGACTTGGACGGCGTCTCCTCTGCCCTGGCCAACCGGCCCGGCTCGCTGCGCGACACCCTCGCAGCCTCCGGTTCGAACCTGCGCGACACGGCGGAATCCCTGCGCGCCAACGCGGCAAGGATGCAGGAGGCGCAGCGGTCGATCGCGCAGGCGCGCTCGAGCGGGGACCTGACGAAGCTGGCCGACCTCGTCTCCAGCCACCCGGAAGTGCTCGCCGACGCCCTCGTCGACCCAGTCAAGGTGGAGCGCAAGGAGGTCTTCCCCCGCGTCAGCTTCGGCGCCGGCATGGCCCCGCTCTACACGGTGCTCGCCCTGTGGGTGGGCGCCCTATTGACGTCGGTGGCCGTGCGCATGGACGACCGCTCCATCGAACAGAACGTGGTCGATCCCGGCCGCCTCACCGCGGGCCAGAAGTACTTCGGCCGCTACCTGACGTTCGTGACCACCGGCCTGGCCCAATCCACGCTCCTCATGGCGGGGCTCATCGTCTACGTGGGCATCGAGCCCGCGCACCCCTTCCTCCTCTTCATGGCGGGGTGGGTCTCGAGCCTGGTCTTCCACCTGATCTGCTACACGCTGGTGCTCTCCCTGAGCAACGCCGGCAAAGCCGTGGGCGTACTCATCCTGGTGCTCCAGGTCTCGGCGGCGGGCGGAGCCTACCCGCTGCAGCTGCTGCCGGGCTGGACGCAGGCGATCAGCCCCTGGCTGCCCGCGACCTACTCGATCCGCGCTATGCGCGCCGCAGTCTTCGGCACCTACGGCTGGGACTTCTGGCGAGCCCTCGGTTGCCTCGTCCTCTTCGTGCTGCCTTTCCTCTTCCTCGGCCTCTGGCTGCGCCACCGGCTGCACCACGCGATCGGCCGCATGGACGAGGCGGTCGCCCAGACCAAGGTGATGATGACGTAGGCCGCCCGCCTACAGCTCGATGGTGCCGCGCACGCGCGCGGTGACCAGCCCGCGCACCCAGATGTCGCGGCCGTCGTCGATAAGCAGCTTATGCTTCGACGAACCCCTCGCCGATGCGCCACTGGCGCTTCGTGCCGAGGCTGACCGCGGCGTCCGGATCCTCCACGTCTGAAACGCGGTAGTACAGCATGTCCACGTAGTCGTAGTGGATGCTGGCGATGCCGTAGCCGTGGGCGTCAAAGTCGATGTGGTTGACCCACGGGTTGTAGTCCCGGATAACCTTCTCCACCAGGAGCGAGGTGGAGTTGTCCTCCTTGTGGTAAGTGCCGAAGACGTCTGTGAGAATCTCGTCCACGTTCGGCGCGGAGATGGAGGTGGTGACCATCTCGCACCCGATCTCGCCGAAACCGGACGGCGAGACGATGGAGTTCGCCCACTCCGAGTGGATGTCGCCGGTGAGGAACAGCGCGTTGGACTCCTGCTCGTCCAGCATGGTGAGCAGGCGGTCGCGCTCAGCGGCGTAGCCGTCCCACTGGTCCGAGTTCGCCGCAATGCCGGTCGCGCGCTCCTGCATGTAGCCGGTGGCGACGTTGGCTTTTTCGTTGTTGCTGATGGTGACGAAGCGCATCGGCGACACCATGACCGAGTTGCCCAGGACGTCCCACCGGGCGTCGGAACGCTGCAGCTGCTGAGCCACCCACTTGAACTGCTCTTCACCCAGCATCGTGCGGCTGTCTTCACCAAACTGGTCGCCGGTCGTTTCCTCGTCGCGGTAGGAACGCAAGTCCATCATCGTCAGCTGCGCGAGCTTGCCAAAGGTGAAGCTGCGGTACAGCAGCTGCTCCTCGGTCTGAGCGCGAACCGGGAGCCATTCGAAGTAGGCCTGCACCGCCGCGGAAAGGCGCTCGGGCCACTCCCCTTCGACGCGCCCGTCGGTGTGGTTTTCCGCACCACCAACCCAGCTGTTGTTCGCTGTCTCGTGGTCATCCCACACCACAATCCACGGGCAAGCAGCGTGGGCCGCCTGAAGGTTGAAGTCGGTGCGGTAGCGACCGTAACGCTGGCGGTAATCCTCAAGTGTGGTGATCTCCCACTCGGGGTGGTGCATACGAGCAACACCGCTCTTGCCGGCGTACTCACCGGTCGGATACTCGTAGATGTAATCGCCCAGGAATACGACATGGTCGATCTCGCCTGCACGAGCGCGCTTCGCCATATCACCGTAGGCGCTGAAGAACCCGGATTCCCAGTTCGCGCACGAGGCGATCGCGAGGTTGAGGTGGTCGAGTTCGGCATCGGCACTGGGCGCGGTCAGTGTACGACCGATCGGGGACGCTTGGCCCGCATACTCGCCGCTCTTGACGACGAACCGGTAAAAGTACTCCGTTCCAGCTTCCAGCCCATCCGGATCAACATGCACCGTGTGGTCGGACGCCGCCGTCGCGGTCACGGTGCCGGTACGCGGGTTGGTGAAGTTGTCCGAGGTGTCGATCTGCCACTCAAGTTCAACGTCCTCCCCCAAACCAGAACCCGGCAGCGCCTCGCGGGATGGGGTCACGCGCGTCCACAGCACGACACGGTCCGGCAGCGGATCACCGGAGGCCACACCGTGCAGGAAGGGCAGAGCCCACTGATCAGCCGGCGTGGGATCCTCCGGCGTAGACACAGTTCCGCGACGGGCGGCGTACGCACCACCTGCGCCAATCGCCGTAGCCGCGACAGCTGCGGCGGCGGACTGCAGGAACACGCGACGGTTCAGACGGGGATTGGCGCTGGGATTCACATTAGAATTCTCACGAGAATTCACACCGTGGTTTGAGCTCATGGGGCTCACTTTCAACCAGGTCACAGGCTTGCGCAAGAAGGTCAGCTGCATGTTGCTTAAAATTCACTTTGAATTCACTGAGGTGTCGCCCCGCTTGTAACCGGCTGTTAACTCCTGGGCATTTAAGTACGAGGGCATGACCCTTTTGCGTTCTCCCCAAAACCCACCACTTCGCCGCGGCGCGCTTGCCACCGCCGTCGCGATTACCCTTCTCACCTCCTCCGCCACCGCGGTTTCCGCCAACGCCCAAGAGACCATCAACACCAGGATCAGCCGCATCGTTCTCGGTGTCGGCTCCGACGCCACCGAAGCGAACCTCGCATGGCAGTCGAAGAGATCAGGTGCACAGTACGTCCAGTACTGGCCTGCAAACGACCCGGACAGTGTCACTGAGATTGAATCCACGCCTGGCCCGTACAACGCGGCGTTTTTCTACCCGCACCAGGCCACAATGACGGGGCTGCAACCGCAGACGCAGTACATCTACCGCGTAGGAAACGACCGCCGCGGGTGGAGCGAGAAACGCACATTCACCACCGGCGCCGACTCGGATACGTGGAACTTCCTTGCTATGGCAGATGTGCAGATCGGCGTCGACACCAAGATCCGTGAGCAGGCTGCGGCCTGGAACAAGGCGGTCAACGTCGCGACCGGTGAACACCCAGAATCGGCCTTCATCATGCTCTTGGGTGACCAGATTGAGGGCTGGGGCGCACCTGTGGCTCAGCTCGAGGCCTTCACCGCACCGGAGAAACTTCAGCAGTACCGCCTCGCCGTAATGAAGGGCAACCACGAAACCTACGCGCCGGATTCCCACTTCCGCGACACGTACTTCCTGCCGAACGAGGTTGGCTCGTCTGCGAACTACTTCTTCAATTACAACAACGTGCTGTTCATCGGCCTTGACGGGAACCGTTCGAGCAGCGAGGACATCAACTCCCACGCGAAGTTTGTCAACGACACGATTGCAAACAGCGGCGCGGAGGCAGACTGGGTTGTCGTTGGTATCCACCAGGCTCCGTTCTCCCAGGGCAAGCACTACACCGACAGTGACGTCGTTCGCCTGCGCAACGAGCTCACGCCGAAGCTCTCCGAAGCTGGCGTGGACCTCGTCCTCAGCGGCCACGACCACATCTACACCCGCACCCACCTGATGAACGGTTTCAACCCCGTCATCCCGGAGGGTGCGTCGAAGTCCGGCGACGTGCTGATCCCGGAAGACGGCGAAGTCCTCTACGTCACCTCCACCACCGCGACCGGCGGCAAGTACTACGACTTCCAGGACAAATACGGTGACACTCACCCGAACATCCGCGAGGAGCGCGCACGCGATCTGGCTCACGACTCAACCGCCCGCTGGCGCCAAGACTACAACCCGGATTACACCAACATCGAGGTCTCCCCAACTGAGCTGAAGCTGACGACCTACAACATCAACACCCCGTACGTGGTGGACCAGGTCACGCTGAAGAAGAAGGACGTTCCGGAGGAGACTCCTACCGCGAACCCCACCACTGAGCAGCCAACCACTGAGCAGCCAACCACTGAGCAGCCAACTTCTGGGCAGCCAACTTCTGGGCAGCCAACCTCCGAGCAAACCTCGACGGCGGCTGAGCCCACCACTGAGCCGTCGGGCAGCACCGTCACCGCAACAGCCACCGAAACAGCCACCGCAACAGCTACCGAAACAGCTACTGCAACAGCTACTGCAACGCAGACCACGACGGCGACGCAACCGCCCAAGACGGAGGTTCTCACCACCACCGTCACCTCCGAGAAGCTGGTCACCACGACCAAGACTTCCGTGGGAACCGCCACCGTCACGCAGACGTCGACGCAGACGACTCCGGTGACCCAGGTGGTCGAGCAGACGAAGACTGTGCCCACCACCGTGAAGGAGACAGTCGTTCAGACCGAAACGGTGAAGGTGCCTACCACGATTACAAAGGCTCAGGCAACGGAGGTGGTGACCACGACCCGGACCTCGGTGGGAAGCGCAACCGTCACCGAGACGGCGACGCTGACCTCGCCGGTAACGAAGGTGGTTGAGACGACTAAGACGGTGCCTACCACCGCAACGGAAACCATCGTTGAAACCAAGCTGGTGCCGACGACCCTCACCGGTGCCGCCGACCCGAAGACTCAGGTTGTGACCACGACCCTGACGTCTAACGGCACCACCACGGTGGTTGAGAAGACGACCACCATAAAGGCAACGGATAGCTCCCTGAGCACTGTCACCAAGACGGTGTCCCAGGAGCCGGCCCCTGCAACCACGGCGAAGCCTTCCGGCCAGACCGACGGCGACGTTGAGCAGACCTCCAGCGGCAGCAGCGCCTCCAGCATCATCGCGATTGTGCTGGGCCTTCTGGCTGCCCTCCTCGCGGGGATCATCGCAGTGATCTTCGACATGTACCCGCAGCTGGTGGAAGACTTCCGCGAGCGCTACAACATCTAGCGCCCAGCTCAGGAAATTCGCACACCCTGCCCCGGTCTCGGGCGGGGTGTGCGTTTATTGCGTCACCCACATTCGTGCGATCGTTCAGGCGGTGGTGCTGCAGATGGCTGCGCCGCAGGGGACCCGGCCGCAAGCGTTCCCCTGGCGCTCCCCTCCCGCGCTCCAACCCCATCGGGAGTTTCCAGCGAAACGGTCGTAGCGAAATGCCCGAAACCCGGGATTCGCTACAACCGTTTCGCTGGATTTGCATCCCAAGGGCCTGGGACGTGGCAGCTCTAAGGCCTGGGATGTGGCAGCTCAAGGGCCTGGGACGTGGCTTGATCTGGCGGACACGGACGGGCTACGTCTGATCGATCGCGTCGAGTTCCCCAGCCGGCCACACCACGTTCTTCGCTAACGGGATCTGGTGAGAGGCACTTTCCAAAATGTGCATAAAGTATCCGGCGGCGTTGGGGATGGCCACGATGTCGCCCGATGCAATACCGTTGGGGAAGCGGATTTTCCGCCTCAGGATGATTTCGTCCTCGATGCAGTACGCGCCAACTAGAAATGCTTCCACGGCGTCGCCAGTGGGGGTGCGCTTCACCAAGATTGGGTCAGTGAGGTAGTCGTCGGAGGTGGTCCTGCACTGCGTGCGGTTCATCTCCAACCCGACAAGCGGGAGCCCGTCTGAGCGGGTCTTCACAAATGCGACGCGGGCGAGGATGACCCCGCAGCCGTCGAGAAGCGAGCGCCCCGGCTCAAGGTGCAGCCGTAGACCACGCTCCTGCATCGCCTCCGCAACACCGTGGTCCAGCACATCCTTAAGCCACGTTCCTCGGGTGGGTTCCTGCCAGTACGGGTAGGTGTTGTGCAGCGGGTCCGCTTTCCAGGTGAACGGCTCGGCGTACCCTTCGCGCTGCAGCTTGATGGCGTCCTGGTATGCGCACCACTGCGACTCGTGTTCGAGGTAGCGCATGGGCACCCCGCCCCCGATGTCGATAAAGGTGGGGGTGTGGCCGGCGGCCGTGAGGGCGTCGATAAGCATCATGCATTCGCGCAGCGCAGCTGAGCGGTCCGCGGCTGCGTAACCGTGGAGGTGCGCGTGCACGCCAACAACGCGGACCGCCTCCGCAGGTGGGGCGATGTGCTCCGCCCAGGCGTGGAGCCGCTCCCCAAAGCGGGTCGGGGGCATGGTGTCCGGGTCCGGAGCAAGCCGAGGTGCGACCCGCGCCTGGGTGCCGCTAGCTTCAGCCAATGCTTGGATGCGGTCGTACTCGGCACGGTTGTCGGCGGAGATGACCACACCGTTCTCGATCGCCAGCTGCAGCAACCGGTCAGGCTTGATCGCGGCGGACAGGATGATCCGCTCCCCCGGCACCCCACGACCGAGCACCTGCCGTAGCTCGTTTTCGCTGGCCACATCGACGCCGTTTCCGGTATCGCGAGCGGTGTCGGCGAAGATTAGCGCCTTGTTCGCCTTGCGGGCGTAGAAGACTTTCGTCTCCACTCCAGCTCGCTCGCCGGCGGAAACCAGCTCATCGATGTTCGCCTGCATCGGCTCCGGGTTGAGCACGTTGACCGGGCTGCCGTATCGCTCCAACAAGGCGTTGCACGCGTCAGCATCGTCGAGCAGCGCGTCAGACCACGCGAACCGTTTGGGTTCAAGCGGAGGCAGGCCGTGGACGCGCTCTGGGTGGTCAAGTGTCGCCGCGCTGACCCGGTCGGCCCAGCGTTCGACCACATCGTGGTCCGTGCGCTTCAGCGTGTCGTGGCCGAGGATCAGCCCCTCGTTCATACGGCCCGCCGCAGCGATGTGGCGCTGGCCAATAAGGGTGCCGTCACGGTCAACGTGAAGTGCGTTCGTCTCGCCGTAGCGGGCGCCCACGCCCTGCTCCACGAGGTCCCCCACCAGCGTGCCCTCGACGACACCCGGAGGTGCCAAGACCGCATCGATGATCACGGTGGCGCCGATTTCCCGGGCAAGCTCGCCGAGGTCCTCGCCGCCGCGCGCCATGAGGTCGGTGCGGACGCGGCCGGCGTCGATGAGGTTAAGGAGCATTTCCGCGGAGTCCGCGGGTGGGCCGAACGCGACCCGCTCCATGGTGCGGGTGAAGGTATGGAAATCGGCGCCGCCAAGCGTGTCACGGCCGCCGAATGAGGCACGCTCAATCAGCGCATCGTAGGTGTCCCTGAACGCAGCCGCCACAGCTAGCGCTGGTGTCCACGGTCGCTCCCCGCGCGCAGCAGAAAGGGATGTACGCAGCTCCGCGACGGGGTCACCGCTAAAGTCTTCACCGCGCAGCACCGCGCGAATATCGGCCTCGGTCCCCTCCCCGCCTGCTACAGCGAGGATGGCCGCAGCGCAGTCAGCGAGGATCCCTCTCAGTTCGTCTAAGCCCTCGCAGGCCAGGATCGCCCGAGACGCAGCGTCCACCCGAGGCTTGACTGCGGCCGATTGGGTGGCATCGAGGTACGCCTTGACCTCCATGAACCGCCCCGTACGCGTGACCGGATAAAACACTTTCGCGCGCGCGACCTTGACCACGTCGATGAACGTCAACGCGGCCCCGCGAACGAGCGCCACGTCTTCGCCCGTGACGGCATCGAGGTTTTTCGCCGGATATACCGGCGCAACCACCCGCACGTCACCGAAGTCGGCGTGCGCGAGAGAGCCTGGCCAATCGTGCGCGTGGCCGGTGGCGATGAGCACTTCAGCGAAACGCTCGCCGTCCACAACCACCCCTTCCCCATCTGGTGCCACCGACTCCACCCGCTGGAATCGGAACTCGAATGAGCACCCTGGGGGCAGATGCGCCTCCAGCGCGCGCCAGGAGGATTCGAGGTGCGCGCCGACGACCCGTCGGCTTGGGAAGTCCCCATCAAACCGGTCCCCGGGATCAAGCTCGCCGAGCTGGGTCCGAACGATGCGCTTCGGCGCGTTCAGAACCCACTCCTTCGGCACCGAGGCCCCGAACGCCCCCGGCGCCGAAACCTCCTCAAGCGCCACGTCGCTGAATACCACGAGCTCGATTGACGCTCCCCGCTGGCGCGCCCGCTCCATCAACGCCTCGGCGGCCCACAAGCCGCGCGGGCCTGCGCCTACAACGGCCACTCGCACGTTTCCACCTCCACACCGAGCTGCTCGCTCACCCAGTCATCGTTGTACACAGTGTCAAGGTAGGCGCGCCCGTCGTCGTGGAAGACCCCGACGATCTCGTCCGCAGCCCCCTCGCTCACAAGCTTCTCGACGGCCCAGGCCACCGCCCCGCCCGAAGCCCCGGGCACAAACCCGGTCGACCTCGCAAGAGCGCGAGCCGCATCAATGGCATCGAATGCCTCGACCCGGATGACCCGATCAGGCTCGACCTCCTTCGAGAGCTCCGTCACCACCCCCGCACCGTAGCCGGGAAGGATGCGCTCACCCCTCGCGCCTTCGAAAAGGACTGACCCCTCCGCATCCACGGCCACTACTTTGGTGGCGTACCCGTGCTCACGCACGTGTCTGAGGCACCCGCCGATGGTGCCAGTAGTGCTCACCGCCACCACAACCATCTCGGGCGCGTGGCCGAGTTGCTGCACGATCTCCGCCATGGTTCCGAAATCGTGCGCGTCGAAGGCCGCCCGGTTCGAATACTGGTCCAGGTTGACCGCGCCGAGCTCCTCTTTGAGCTGAGCGACCAGGTTGCGGCGGGCGGTGAGCCAGTCCCCGGTCTCCGGGTCCGGTTCCGTGACGGGGTGCAGGACGGCACCCAAGGCGCGCATCATGGCCAAGGTAGCCGCATTGGTCCGCGGGTCCACCACACAGTGGAACTCCCAGCCCCCGATGACGGCCTCGCGCGCCAGGGCGATGCCGAGGTTTCCGCTGCTCGACTCCACTGCGACCGCACCGGGGTGAAGCAGCCCCTTTGCCGTTGCGTCGGCGACGAGGGCGCGGGCGGTGCGGTCTTTCGCGCTGCCGCCGGGGTTGAAGGACTCAAGCTTGCCCCACACTCGTGCGTTGGGCGCGAATCCCGCGCTGAAGTCGACGAGCGGCGTGTGCCCGATTGCGCTCATGAGCCCTTGTGGGCTGTCAGGTTGGCCGGTGAAATCCATGCGTCCCACCCTATGCGTTAGAGCCCCTCGAGCTCGTCGACCCGCCTCCCCAGCTCCTCCACCAGCGGATTGCCGGGCAGTCGCTCGGCCGCCACCGTGTAAATCGAGCGGTACCACCACTGCTGGCGCTCCTTGCCGGAGCTGAAGCGGCCCCAAAGTTCGTTCCCCAGCTCTGCGTGGTCCGCCAGAATAGACAGCAAGTTGTGCAGCTTGTCGGCGGCGGAGACCATCACGGAGCCGTCATCCGCCTGGCGCAAGTGGGCAAGGTACGCATCAGCGCGGTCCTGCCAGCTTGTCAGCGTGTCGTCCTTGGTCACCCCGAGGACGAGCTGCACCACGCGCTCGCCGAAATCCTTCGCCATCTGCTCACGCGAGTACTCCTCGGGCACGTCCTCGAGGATGTCGTGGAACAGCGCGGCAATCTGCACGTCCTCGTCGTCGGTGGCCTGGGAGACGAGGTGCATCACGCCAAAAACGTGCGAGACGTAGGGGATGTCCGTGCCTTTGCGGGTGTGGTTGCGGTGCGCCCACGCCGCGACGTTGATGGCGCGAATGAGACGGGGAGACGCGCCCGTGAGGGTGAAATTATCTGCCATAGGAGGGGCCTTTCTGTCGGGAACGATCTCAGAATACGACCCGCTTCGGACACAACGAGGATTCTATCGCATATTTGTGCTAATCGACGGCAAGTTTGCCACGCGCCCGCACCTCAACCGCACCACCCACCCACAGCGCATCTCCGTCGTCGACGATCTGGACCCGGCCGTTTCGGCCCAAGGCCATCCCCTGCGCGACGGTGTAGCGGGCGGGCACGTCCCCGCGGGCCCGTAACCACTGAGCCATCGCCCCGTTCGCGCTGCCCGTCACCGGGTCTTCAAACGTCGGGGTGAACGCGCGCAGTTCGTAGGCCGGATCATCCCCGCCGGTCAGCGCCGCGAACGCGACCTTGAGCCCAGGCTCCCGCGGATGCGTCAGGTTGCGGAGCGTGTCCACGCTGTCGAGGAGCACGAGTTTCCAGCCGGGGCCGTTGTCACCGAAGGCTGCGTCGATAAGCTGCTGCTCCTTGAGCGCGAACGCCTGAACGATCTCGCTGACGTCGTCGCCTGGGAGTGGGCCGCTGCGACGCAGGGGCGGTGTGGCGAACGCGAGCGAACCGTCTTGCACACGCACCTCAACCTCGCCTACCCCGCATTCTTGGACGACGCACCCTGGCCTCTTGGGTTCGCCCCCGAGCTCCAGCCACGCTTTGGCCGAGCCGAGGGTCGGGTGGCCCGCGAACGCAAACTCCTCTGTCGGGGTGAAGATGCGGACACGGTAATCTGCCGCGGGGCTTTCCGGCGTGAGCAAGAAGGTCGTTTCCGAAAAGTTCGTCCACGACGCGATGGACTGCATCTGCTCGGTGGTCAGCGCATCTCCGCCCGCGACTACAGCAAGCGGGTTACCGCTGAAAGGAACGGTGGCGAAAACGTCGAGTTCAAAGAAGTCGAGGGAAGTCACCGAGCCGAGGGTACCAATGCGAAATCCCTCGATCCGGTATCCGGATCGAGGGATCTGCGTTGTACCCCGTACGGGATTTGAACCCGTGTTACCGCCGTGAGAGGGCGACGTCCTAGGCCGCTAGACGAACGGGGCGCGTTCGCTTTCGTTTTTGCGACCTGGTAACAATAAAGGACGCGCTGCGGAGAACACAAATCCGCAGCTGGTGAGCGAAAACCCTCAGTAAAGCGTGTTGCGGATCTGCGCCCGCAGGCGCTCGGCCCGGGCGATGGAATGCAGCTGCAGCTCGGTATCGGGCGCCGTTTCCAGCTGGGTGATCGCTCCCTCGATGTCACGCACCATCTGGTTCAAGGCCCCGTTGTTGCTGTAGAACGTCTCCTCGAACTTTGTCCCCACACCTCGTGTGCGCACGACCTGGTCGACGTCGAGCAGGAGTGTGCGCAGATCGCTCGCGCTGTCTGCTGCAAGGGCCGCCACCTGCTGCTGCGCCTCCTCGATGGCACGCCGGTGGGCAGCGTGGTCGCGCGCTTGGAGCAGGAGCCTTCCTGCGAAAAACACACCCGCAATCGCGACAGCCACGGCGAGGAGTTTCAGCGCGAACCCGACTAGCCACAAAATGACTCCGACTAGCAGCACCACCGCAACGAGGATGCCGCATCCGGCCCCGCTGTCGTTCTGCTTAGCCATCGAACGCCCCCAAGAGAGCATCGCCGGCCCAGTACAGCGCTGCTGCCATGACGAACGCTCCGATGAGCACCGCTGCTGCGATAGCCACGACCTCACCCGTGGAGCGGTGGGCGTTCTGCGACCAGGATTTCAGATCCTCATTCAAGCGCATCACGTCCGATTCGAAGGACGTGAGGTCATCCGGGGTGAAGATCGCGCTTCGCTGGGCACGCAGGCGCGTGAGCTGACCTGAAAGGTCCGGCTGCGCCGGGCGCGCTAGCGCGTTGGAGATTGGGTTGTCCACAGCGATCAATGTATCCGAGGTCAGCGCTCACGGCTCGACCCCGATGACCCCTTCCCTGCCACAGGTTGTGGGGCCTCCGACGGCTTGAGATCCACCACCACCGGGGTGTCGCGAGCAAAGGGCTTCACGTCAAGCGCTGGCCCGATCACGTCCCAACTCTTGCGCATGGAAAGTTCGAACAGCCCCCAGCTGTGCGTGCCCTCGACTTGCCCGTACCACTCAACGTCGAGCCCGGCTTCACGCGCCTTCTCGACGAAATAGGTGGAACACGCGTAGGACGCAGCCTCGATGGCGACGGGCGGGCCGATGCGCTCAGAAGACGTTGCCGTTGCGTCGATTGCTCCGGGCACCCCTTCCGCCGCGGAGACGAACAACGCGATGTCCTTGAAGTCGTCCAGGTGGAGCACGGGTGAGTGCGCCACCCATGCAGGGTCTCCGAAACGGCCCCACATCTTCACCTTATCCGCGCCGTTCATTTTCAAACCCTCAGAGACGTAGATGTTGCCCAGGAATCCAGACGTCGCCGGGCAGCCTGAGTAAGACGCGGCGGCTCGGAAGCGGGCGGGTTCGAGGGATGCGATGTGTAGAGCCGGCCCGCCCGAAAGCGAGATCCCGCCGATGGCGTCGCGCCCGTTGCCGTAGAAGTGCGCGTCCATGAGCGGTGGAAGCTCTTTGGTGAAGTAGGTCAACCACTTGTTGCGGCCGGTCGCTTTGTCTTCTTCGTACCAATCCGCCTGCATGGAGGACACCGACCCGATGGGGGTGACCACGTTAACCAACTTGTCCTGGAAGAACTCCTGGTGCTTGGAGGAGTTGCGCCAAGACCACCCGTTGGCCGCGCCGTCCGCGCCCATAAGAAGGTAAAAGGTTGGCCGCGGCTCGGCGTTGTCAAGCCCGCCCGGCAAGATGACCTCGTTTTTCACCTCCCGCTTCATCGACGGGGAGTACACGACGACTTCGTACATGTCGTGCTCGATGTGTGTGACGCTTTTCAGCGTCGCCGGCTTAGCGTCGGCATCCGGAAACGTCTCATCCACGTTGCCTGCGCTGGAGCTTTGCGCTGATTCCGAGCTTCCAGTGGCCTCGTACATCGAACTCCCGAAGACGCCCCCGCCAAGGATTGCGAGGAACAGCGCAGGCACTGCGAGCAGCGGTGTGGAGGACATGAGGCTTGATGCCGCCCACGGCACGCTGGAGGCGTCGAGGACACTCGACCCGGTCCGGCTGGGAAACCCAGTGAACATAGACGACAGTGGGTTAAACGAGGACGCCGACGAGAGGACGGATGACAGGCTCCAGGGCATGGGAATAACCTACCCACGCAAATCGGCGCCGCGTTCCTTGGGTGGAACGCGGCGCCGCATTGGTACCCCGTACGGGATTTGAACCCGTGTTACCGCCGTGAGAGGGCGACGTCCTAG
>ERZ1031260.4-NODE-4-length-93959-cov-32.959757_pt1 | contig 93959 bp, 92 predicted proteins | sample MGYA00517287_ERZ1031260 | MGnify/ENA primary metagenome ERZ1031260 (study PRJEB33718, sample SAMN03159811) | human skin metagenome | collected 2014-02-25 | study: EMG produced TPA metagenomics assembly of the PRJNA266117 data set (Human skin bacterial metagenome and... | reverse complement strand
TCCGAGGGCATCAACCGCTACCAGGACGAGACCGGCGGCGGCGTGCTCATGATCACGCACTACAAGCGCATCCTGAACTACGTGAAGCCGGATTTCATCCACGTCTTCGCCGACGGCAAGATCGTCCAGACCGGCGACGCGACCCTGGCCGACCAGCTCGAGGCCGAGGGCTACGAGAAGTTCATCTAATGAGCTATTTGCTTGACGACGGCCGGCTGGACACCGACGCGATCCGCGCCGAGTTCCCGATCCTTTCCCGCACCGTCCGCGACGGCAAGCCGCTGGTCTACTTGGACTCGGGGGCGACATCGCAGCGTCCGTTGCGGGTCTGGGATGCGGAGCGCGACTTCGTGTTGGGCTGCAACGCGCCGGTGCACCGCGGTTCCTACCAACTGGCGGAAGAGGCGACCGACGCATACGAGACTGCCCGTGACTTGATCGCCGGGTTCGTGGGTGCGGCGGGCCACGAGATCGCCTTTACGAAGAACGCCACCGAGGCGCTGAACCTGGTCGCGTACGTATTGGGAGACTCCCGCGCGGGCTCGATGACTGTCGGCCCCGGGGACACGGTGGTGATCACGGAGCTCGAGCACCATGCCAACCTCGTGCCCTGGCAGGAGCTGTGCCGCCGCACGGGTGCGACCTTGAAGTGGTATGCCATGACCCCAGACGGCCGCATCGACCTCGACTCGCTCGAGCTTGACGACACCGTCAAGGTCGTCGCCTTCACCCACCAGTCCAACGTCACCGGTGCGCACGCCGATGTTCCGGAGATGGTGCGCCGCGCGAAGGCGGTCGGAGCCCTCACCGTGCTCGATGCCTGCCAGTCGGTGCCCCACATGCCGGTGAACTTCTCTGAGTTGGGCGTGGATTTCGCCGCCTTCTCCGGCCACAAGATGTGCGGCCCGAACGGCGTGGGCGCGGTCTACTCGCCGCACCTCAATGAGCTGCCGCCGTTCCTCACGGGTGGCTCCATGATCGAGGTCGTGCGCATGGAATCGTCCACGTACGCCCCGGCGCCGCAGCGCTTCGAGGCCGGTACGCAAATGACCTCCCAGGTCGTGGGGCTCGGGGAGGCGGTGCGCTTCCTCACCGAGGTCGGGATGGACAACATCGCCGCCCACGAGCACGCGCTCACCGCCCACGCGCTCGAGCAGGTGCAGCTTATCGACGGCCTCCGGATCGCCGGCCCCCTCACCCCCCACATGCGCGGCGGCGCGATCGCCTTCACGGTCGAGGGCGTGCACCCGCACGACCTGGGCCAAGTGCTCGACTCCGAGGGCGTGGCCATTCGCACCGGGCACCACTGCGCCTGGCCGGCCCACCGCGGACTCGACCTGCAGTCCACCTCGCGTGCAAGTTTCTACCTGTACAACACGATGGATGAGGTTGATACCTTGGTGTCGTCGATACGCAAAGCGAAGGAGTTTTTCGCGCGATGAACCTGGATGCGATGTACCAGGAAGTGATCCTGGACCACTACAAAAACCCGCAGCACGCGGGCCTGCGCGAGCCGTACGAGGCGGAGGTGCACCACGTGAACCCGTCGTGCGGCGATGAGATCACGCTGCGGGTCCACTTGTCCGAGGATGGCTCAACGGTGGAGGACGTCTCCTACGACGCCGAGGGGTGCTCCATTTCGCAGGCCTCCACGTCGGTGATGGCGGAGGAGATCATCGGGCGGCCTGTGGCGGAGGCGATGACGAAGCTCGATTCCTTCGAGGAGATGGTGACCTCGCGCGGCACGGTCGAGGGGGACGCGGAAATGATCGGTGACGGTATCGCGTTTGCAGGAGTAGCCAAGTTTCCGGCGCGTGTGAAGTGCGCGCTCATGGGGTGGAAGGCATTCCAGGCTGCGACATCGGACGCGCTGGCGGAAAAGGAGTAAGTAAGTGACTGAACCTACGTTTGAGAAGCAGGGTGAGCGTCCCGAGCAGACCGAGGAGCAGCTCAAGCTCATCGGGGAGGTCGAGGAGTACCTCCGCGACGTGATCGATCCGGAGCTGGGCATCAACGTGGTCGACCTCGGCCTGATCTACGACCTATGGATCGAGGAGCGCGAAGGCAAGACCTTCGCGGTGATCAACATGACGTTGACCTCGCCCGCTTGCCCACTCACTGATGTCATCGAGGAGCAGGCCCGCATCGCGGTGACTGAGAACACCGCGGTCGACGACATCGCCCTGAACTGGGTGTGGATGCCGCCGTGGGGCCCGCAGTTCATCACCGAGGAGGGCCGCGAGCAGCTGCGCGCCCTCGGGTTCGCGGTGTAAGTCGGGTCCCAGAAGCGGCCCTGTAACGACTGACATCGAGAAGGTCGCGAACTGGGGGAACGCAGTCCCGATCAGGGCGGATTGTCGATCGTTGCAAGGGACTGACCCACGTCGGTCCCGTCCTACCTAGCCGGTTGTAAGGTGGCTACCCGTGATTGTGACCAATGATCTCGAGGTCCGCGTCGGGGCGCGCACGCTTCTCGACGCCCCCGGCCAGCACCTCCGCGTCCAACCCGGTGACCGCATCGGCCTCGTCGGCCGCAACGGCGCGGGCAAGACGACGACGATGCGCATCCTGGCAGGGAAGACCGAACCCTACGGAGGCTCGGTGACTCGTTCCGGCGAGATCGGCTACCTGCCGCAGGATTCCAAGGAAGGCGACATCGAACAAACTGCGCGCGACCGCGTCCTCTCGGCCCGTGGGCTGGACCAGATCCAGCGCTCGATGGCCAAGCAGCAGAAGCTGATGGAGGAAACCGAGGGCGCGGAGCGCGACAAAGCCATCGCGAAATTCTCCCGTCTTGAAGAGCGCTACCAGGCTCTCGGCGGCTACGAGGCGAACGCAGAGGCCGCCCAGATCTGCGACAACCTGGGCCTACCGGAACGGGTGCTCGACCAGCAGCTGAAGACCCTTTCGGGTGGCCAGCGTCGCCGCGTTGAGCTCGCCCAGATCCTCTTCGCCTCCCGCCAGGGCTGCGGCAAGTCGCAGACCACACTGCTTCTCGACGAGCCCACCAACCACCTCGACGCCGACTCCATCTCTTGGCTACGTGGATTCTTATCCAAGCACGAGGGTGGGCTGATCATGATTTCCCACGACGTCGAGCTCCTCGATGCGGTGTGCAACAAGGTGTGGTTCCTCGATGCAGTGCGCGCCGAGGCCGACGTGTACAACATGGGCTTTTCCAAGTACAAAGACGCCCGCGCCTTGGATGAGGCCCGGCGCCGCCGCGAGCGCGCCAACGCCGAGAAGAAGGCCTCGGCCCTGCAGAAGCAGGCGGCGAAGCTGGGGGCGAAGGCCACAAAGGCCGCCGCGGCGAAGCAGATGTTGGCGCGCGCCGAGCGCATGATGGGCCAGCTCGACGACGTCCGCGTCGCCGACCGCGTCGCCTCCATCTCTTTCCCCGAGCCTGCACCCTGCGGAAAGACGCCGCTGTTCGGTAAAGGCCTGACCAAGATGTACGGCTCGCTCGAGGTGTTCGCCGGGGTTGACCTTGCGGTGGACAAGGGCTCGCGCGTGGTGGTGCTGGGCACGAACGGCGCTGGCAAGACCACCCTGCTGAAACTGCTTGCCGGGGTGGAGCGCACCGACGGCGAGGGTGGCGTGGTGTCTGGCCACGGGCTGAAGATTGGTTACTTCGCCCAGGAACACGACACCATCGACGGCGACAAGACCGTGTGGGAGAACACGATCGAGGCGTGCCCCGACGCGGGCCAACAGGACCTGCGTGGGCTGCTGGGCGCGTTCATGTTCTCTAGCGACAAGCTCGAACAGCCCGCTGGCACCCTCTCGGGCGGCGAGAAGACCCGCCTGGCGCTGGCAACTCTGGTTTCCTCGCGTGCGAACGTCCTCCTTCTCGACGAGCCCACCAACAACCTCGATCCCCAGTCACGCGAGCAGGTTCTCGACGCGCTGAAGACCTACACCGGGGCGGTGGTGCTGGTGACCCACGACCCGGGTGCGGTGCGCGCGCTCGAGCCGGAGCGGGTCATCATCATGCCCGAGGGCGACGAGGATCTGTGGAACGACGAGTACATGGAGATCGTCGAACTCGCCTAACACTAGAACGGGGGATACGGATCCTGCCCTCTTGCCCAGGGTGGCGCTTGGGCCGGTTGCCGCGGTGGCGGAGGATCAGGGGATTGTTCCGGGGGCTGGTGTGGTTTGTGGTGACGGTGTGACGCACGGGAGCGGAGCAAATTCACCGCAGAGTGTGCAGCCGCATCGGCTGTATTGAACTTGAGCCCGGGCGATCCCGGCTCCTTTAGACCAACTTTGCGCGTGGTCGGGCAGATGTCGACGTGGCTGGTGTTACCACGGTGGTCCATGTTGTCGTTGTTCATGCGGTGGTGCTGCCTGCACAGCGCCGCCAGGTTACCGATGTCGGTGTTGCCACCCCTGAGCCACGAAACGACATGGTGAGCCTCACATTCCGTCAGTGGGGCAGTGCACCCCGCCCACGCGCATACGCCCTGGACAGCCAGCAACGTGATGCGCTGAGCAATGGATGCGGTTCGTCGGGTGCGGTAGAGGTTGAGGGGCACAGGCTCGGCACCGTCCACGGTGAGGACAAAATCGGCCGTGCCATCCATTCCGAGCCGGACGAGGTCGAACGCGGTGACATCAATGCCCGTGTTTGTGGCGAATTTGGTTGTCGCGTCAGCGTCGGCGAGCTGATCCAACGTGCACGACACGACAACCGAAGCGCACCCGCCCTCGGTGGGTTTCTGACACTGATCGAAGTGCTCCAGGATGGCAATGAGTTGGTCGTAGCGGCGCTGCGCCGGGGTGCGGTAATCCTCCTCGCCTTCGGGGAGGTTCGAGTTTGGGACCAGGCCCTTGTCCGTCACGGCCTTGAACAGCGCCGCGTGACCCCCGGTGAAGGTGATGTCCGCGTCGACCGTCCCGTCCGAGTTTTGCTTACCGATCACCAGTTTGCGCTTGCGCATTCCTGCGTTCGGGTTCGTCGGGTCCGCGTGTTTGCGGTTCTCCGCCTCAACCCAGCGGCGCACCATGGCCCGGAGGTCATTCACGCTGCGGTTCGGCGCCTCATCCATCGCCCTCGCCATGAGGCGGGCGTGCGCTCCCTTCGTCTCTTTGACGAGCCGGTCGAGCTCGAGACGGATAACGCGCTGCTTCTTCTCTGAGACCTGCGCCGCGGCCTTCCGCGCCCGAGCTTGGCGTTCCCGGGCCTCCTCCCGTTGCGCCTCCCGCTGGCGCTCCTCCTCCCGCTGGCGCTCATCATCATCAGACCCGAAACCGAAGAACTCGAACCCGCCGTCGGAGCCACCCTCGGAGCCATCCCCGGAGCCGTCTTTCTGGGCAGGCTCCTCGACGTCAGGCTCGCCGAAGAACGCGCGACCGCGGGCGAGACGGTCGTAGGCGTCACCCGGTTCGATCCCGAGATTCTTCTCCAAGTACGTTTTGGCCCACTTTGACCCCACAAGCCGGCCGGCGTCGTCACGCTCGGCAACGAACGCGAAGAACGCATCCAGTAGCGGTTTCGTGCGCAGCACCGCCTCGAGCTTTTCAAACGGCTCACGGACATCGTCGAAAGCGACGGTGGAGGGGTCGTCGCAAAGATCCCGCATTGCGAACAACGCGTGCGCAATCGTGTCGACGTGACGCGCAAGATCCGTGGTCATGACCCCTCCTTCCGGACTTAAGTTCGAATTGGGTGTCACTCTACGAACGGTGCCGACACAAACCCGCCCTATGTCCGACATCGCGAACATAAGCAGTAAAAGTGTAATGCAAATCACACCCGTCTCACCGCACCCATCTACAATCGTCCAGGTGACTGAAATCTTCTATAACGACATCCAAACCGTCCTCAGCACCGCCGCAAAGGGGATCCTGATTTATATCGCGCTGATCGCGATGCTGCGGATCACGGGAAAGCGCTCGCTATCCAAGTTCAACATCTTCGATTTCGTGATTACGATCGCGCTCGGTTCGGTGTTCGCTTCCACGCTCACAAGCTCGGACGTCAAACTTGCTCAATCGATTACCGCGATCGTCATCCTCCTCGGCGGGCAGTACATAATTTCCCAGCTCGCCCTGCACTCGGATGGCTTCGAAAACATCATCAAATCCGACCCGGCCCTGCTCTACTCGGGCGGCAGCCTGAATCGAAGCACCATGAAGCGTGAGCGTGTGACCGAGCGCGAGGTCCTCCAAGCCGTCCGCAAAAGCGGCTCCGCCAGCCTGGACGACGTCGAAGCGGTCATCCTCGAAACCGACGGCACGATGTCCGTCATCGCTGCCTCCGGCGGCTCCCCGAAAGCGATCTACAAACCGGTCACCAGATAGGGGCCTACGCTTGCCGACGGACTACCGTGCGTACCGTTTCGCAAAATTCGCCAGGATCCGGTTGTTCCACGTGAAGTCGCCAGTATAGGCCTCCGCGATGTTGGCCTCCATCACGTCTGCGCGCACGTATCCCAGGTGGGCGTAGAGGCGAAGACGCGACTCCAGGGCGGGCGCGGTGAGCTCCGGGTGGAACTGGGTGGCGTATACGTTCGACTTCACCCTGAACATCTGAATCGGGCAGGCATGGCCGGTGACGAGCACGGTCGCAGATCCCGGCACGGTCGAGACCGCCTCCTTGTGGCCTACGATGGTCTGGAACGATTTCGGAAACCCGTCGAGTAAGGGGTCTTCCAACCCCTCGGGGGTGGTGCTCACGCTGACTAGGCCCGCTTCCTCGGCGTATTCGTCGCCAAGCGTCGCCCCGATGAGCGTGCCAACCGTGCCGATGCCGTAGCAAGCGCCCATAAGCGGGAAATCGCGGTCGATGATTTCGCGTACGAGGGTGCCGATCTCGCGCTCGACTCGCAGCTGCGTCTTGGATTTCACCGTGTCTGAGTTGTTGAAGGGGCTGCCACCCAGTAAGACGCCCGAGTAGGAGTCCAGATCCACCTCCCCGAGCGGGGCTGATTCGACGCGGCGTTGCTCGATCGCGCCGTCGTCAAGCTGCATGCCCGCGGCAAAACTCGCGAGCTCTTCCGCGGCGGCTTCGTCCTCGGGACGGGTGCTCAGGAGGAGGAAAGGGCGGTTCACTGTCACCCGCACAAATGTATCGGAGGGATTTCCGCGTACGATATTCGGCATGGCTAATACAGACCTCGATCTTCTCGGTTCCCTCAAGGACGCTTGGAACGCAATGTCCTCCGATCAGCGCACTGCCGTTGGCATGCTCGGCGCACTGGACACCGCCGGTAAGGCGATCGCGCTGTGGGATCTCGCCCGCACTGACAGCAAGAAGCTCCGCGGCCCCAAACTGATTTGGACCCCGATCATTGGTGCAGTGAACACGTTCGGTTGGCTCGCCTACTTCACAGTGGGCAAGAAGCGCTAACACCCGGCCTCGCCGGCGTAGAACCGTACCCGTGTCACGGGTTCAGTTTGAGCCTTCTGCCAGGGGTAGCGGTCGGGTGCGGCCTCAATCTCCACGGCCAGCTCCAACGTAATGTCTGTCCCTGCCGGCCCGCCGACGGTGAGCACACCATCCGCCACCTCCACGTCGGAGATGAATGTGCGCTCTTGCCGGCGCGCACGCACCGTCGAAGCTGGCACCGCTGCGAACATCTTTCTGCCGCGGCGCAGCACCGTCTCATCGTCGGTTATGTAGCTGGGACGCACGCGTTCGCTGGCGGTGAGCCCCCAAATGAACACCACCGCCCAGATGGACAGCAGCAGCGCCACTATCCGAAGCGCACCTGGCGGTAGAAGTAGGTGCAGCACTACCATCTCGACGACCAGCACGACGGTGAACATCGCCATCATCTGCAGCCGACCCGGCGGGTGGGGCAGCGCCACCGCGCCCACTGGGATCAGCTGCTCGCCGTGAATCCACCGCCATAGGTCGCGGTATAGCCCGAGCTCGTAGCGTCCCATCCGGTACGCGGGGTGGCGCTGGGCGAAGCGCCAAACCCTATTCATCAAAGCTCCCGGCAAGCTCAATCAATGCCTTCGCCTGAGCACCCCGCGCGGGTACATCGCCCACGCCAAGCGCTGCATTCCCCTTCTTTAACGTCTCACGGATTCCCCGCATCAAGCCGCGCGGCATGAGAGCTTTTAGCTTGTCGACGATTCCCGGCACCCTCGCGTCGTCACCCCGCATTTCGCCTAGTTGGTTCCACAACGTACTGGCCTCAAGCGTGGCGTCGATGCACGAAGCGTCGCGCACATTCGACCGGAGTCGGTTCCATGTGTCATGCGTCGCCACCCCGGTGAGGGCCATGAGGTCCCACGAGTCCATCTCGACTTGGCGCACCTGCGGATCCACGAGCACTTCACTCAGCGCGGCACGCACATCGTCAGGAGCGCCCTGAGGTGCTTCTGTCAACGCTACGAGGCGGGCACGTTGGCGCTGGAGGTGCTTGATGCGGTCGTCGAGAAGCGCGATCGACCGGGGTACCGCGTCTTCGGAATTGAGGTTCGAAACGGGCACGCCAGCGTCGATTAGCGCGCGAGCCCGCATGACCGCGGCGAGGTCAGAGACTGCATAGTCGCGGTAGTTTCCGCTGGTCCGCGCAGGTTCTGGCACGGCACCTAATTCATGCAGGTGCCGGATGGACCGCACGGAACATCCGGCGGCCGCGGCGACATCCGATATTCTCACACCCGCAGTATCAACTATGACACCGTGTGAGGGTCAAGCCCCTAGTTCCTGAACCCGTGCACCGGCGCGGGAATGAACCCGCCGCGCTGGATAAAGGCGTCGTTGCCCACCATGTTCACCGGGATCACCGGGGCGTAGCCGAGCAGGCCACCGAAGTTCACTTCGTCGCCGGGCTTGGTGCCCGGAACGGGGATCAGACGCGACGCGGTGGTCTTGTGGTTCATCACGCCGATCGCGGCTTCGTCCGCGATCATGCCCGCGATGAGCTCCGCAGAGGTGTCACCCGGGATGGCGATCATGTCGAAGCCCACGGAGCAGATCGAAGTCATGGCCTCGAGCTTGTCAATGGAGATCGCGCCAGAGTTGACCGCGTCGATCATGCCCTTGTCCTCAGAAACTGGGATGAAGGAACCGGAGAGGCCGCCCACGCGGGAGCAGGCCATCATGCCGCCCTTCTTCACAGCGTCGTTCAAAAGCGCAAGCGCAGCGGTCGTGCCGTGGGTGCCCACCTGATCCAAGCCCATAGCCTCGAGCACGTGCGCGACAGAGTCGCCCACCTCGGCGGTCGGGGCCAACGACAGGTCCACGATGCCGAACGGGACGCCGAGGCGCTCGGAGGCCATCGTGCCCACCAGTTGGCCTGCGCGGGTGATCTTGAACGCGGCCTTCTTGATCTCCTCGGCGATCTCGTTCAGCGTCGCACCCTCGAGCGGCTTAATTGCTCTTTCAACCACGCCCGGGCCGGACACGCCGACGGAAACGACGGTGTCGGGTTCCTCGATGCCGTGGAACGCGCCCGCCATGAACGGGTTGTCGCTCACTGCGTTGGCGAAGACGACGAGCTTGGCACACGCAATGGAGGAGCGGTCGGCGGTGAGCTCCGCGGCTTCCTTCACAATCCGGCCCATCGTTTTCACGGCGTTCATGTTGATGCCGGCGCGAGACGTGGCCACGTTGACCGAGCTGCAGACCTTCTCCGTCTCCGAAAGCGCCTCGGGGATGGAGTAGATCAGGCGCTTATCTGCCTCGGTGCCGCCCTTCTCCACCAGAGCGGAGTAACCGCCGACAAAGTTCACGCCAAGCTCAGCCGCCGCGCGGTCGAGCGCACGCGCGATGTCGACCGGGTTGCCCTCCACGCCGGCTGCCACCAGGCCGATGGGGGAGACGGAGATGCGCTTGTTCACGATCGGGATGCCCAGCTCACGCTCGATACCCTCGCACACCGGCACGAGGTTCTGTGCGCGCGAGATGACCCGGTCGTACACGGCCTCGGCCGTAGCTTCCATCGTGTTGCGGGTGCAACCGATGAGCGAAATGCCCATGGTCACGGTGCGGATGTCAAGGCGGTAGCTTTCGATCATCTCGATGACATCGAGGATCCGGCTGTTGCCCAAATGAAAATTCGTGCTCACGATGACGCCCCTGATCAGATGTCGTTCATGGCGTCGAACAGCGCCTCGGATTGAATGCGCGTGACCATTCCCAGCGGCTTCGATACCCGGTCCATTGCCGCCTGAAGGTTCTCCATGTCCACGTCACCGGCGGGCAGTTCAACGCGCATGATCATGGTGAAAAAGTCCGCCATGAGGGTCTGCGAGACGTCGACAATGTTCAGGTTGTGCTCGGCGCAGGTTTGCGCCACAGCGGCGATAACGCCGGGCCGGTCTTTGCCGGTCATGGTAATAATTGCGTGCATGCGCAAAGTATAACCGCGGCCGCGCGCGTCTCCTGAAAAAGCGTACTGTCGGGTGAATGGAAACCCAACATGTGCTTGTTCTCGGCGCCGGCGGCAACGTCTCGCGCCACTCCGTTCCCAAACTCGTGGAGGCCGGCCATGCGGTCACCGCACTCGTGCGCAACCCCGATCACGCTCAACAGCTCGTCAGCGACGGCGCGACCGTCCTCATTCGCGACCTCACCACCCTCGACGAGGAGGGCTGGGCACGCCTGCTCACCCCGTTCGATGTTGTGGTGTGGTCGGCTGGCGCCGGCGGAGGTTCGGCGGAGCGCACCTACGCCGTCGACCGCGACGCTGCCATGGGCATGATCGATGCACTGGAGGAGCTCGGCGAGTTCGCCCCGTTCCTCGTCATGGTCTCCTATGCCGGCGCGGCCAACGCCACCGCGGAAGAGGACGATTCCAACTCCTGGTACGCGTACGTGGAGAGCAAGAAGGCCGTGGACCAGCGCTTGCTCGCTTCCGAGCTGCCGTACCAGATCCTCGGCCCCACAAAGCTCACCGACGACCCCTCGAAGGGCATCACGCTTCTCGACGGCCCCATGAACGCCGACTCCGAAACCCCGCGCGAGCTGGTGGCCGACGTAATCGTCGAATCTGTCGGTCGCGGCGAGGCATTCGAGCGCAACCCGATTGAGTTCGAGGGTGGGACCGATCGGGTCGGCGAAATCTAGTTCATAACCTGGTCGAAATGGCCAGCGCGGCACAGCCGGGTGAAATCGCGCAGCAAGCGATTCGCCCGGCTGACGTCATGGTTGGGGAGATCGGCGACGATGCGCGCGTACTCCTCCGCGGGGAAATACCCGTAGTCGTGGTAAAAGTCCATCCGAGTGCGCATCGCGTCGGCGTCCATTTCCGCGTGAAACTGCGTCGCCCACACCCGGTCGGTGTAGCGCACGATCTGTACCGGGCAGGTCGGGCCGCCGGCGAGGACGGCGAGGCTCCCAGGTACCTCGACTGGATTCTCCGTGTGGCCGGTCAGCGCGGTAAATGCCCCTGCCCCCACCAGCACGTCGCTCACACCCTCTTCGGTCGGCTCGACCAGCGTGGGCCCCGAGGGTTCGGGGTGGGTGCGCCCGACTGACCCGCCGAGGTGATCCACCAGCCAAGAGATGCCGAAGCAAATAAAGAAGACGGGAAGGCCGGAGTCGACGACGGTCCGGAGCACGCCGTCGACACGCGTGTGCCATGCGTCGCGGGTGGGGTGAGTGACGTTGAGGGAGCTGCCACCGACGATGATGCCGTCGATCGAGTCGAGGGGACCGAGGTCCGCCTCGGGGGAGTCGATGACGCGCAGCTCAACGTCAACCTCGTTGAGCCCCGTTGAGCGCAGCACGTCGTGGTACTCGGCGCGCGCGACGGCGGGCCCGATCTCACCGGATCTGAGAGAAAGGAACAGCAGCTGAGACATGACCGGCATTCTATACCGCTTTGTCTAGTTTCCCTTCATCGGTGTGGGAGCCGTCGCGGACTGACTGTTCTACCACGGTCAGCATCGCCTCGAGCCGTTTCGCTGGCTCGCCGGCGGCGAGCTTGAGCACGAACCCCTCAAAGACCGTTTCTAGGTAGGTCTGGATGACGTCCGCCGGCACGTCTCCGCGCATGTGCGCGTTGGAGGCGAGGCGCTCGCGCACCGCGCGGTCAAGCACCACCTGGTGCTCCCTCCAGCGGGCCTCGAACTCCGGGTCCGTACGCAGCTTGCGCAGGATCTCTCCGCGGGTGATGAACCAGTCGTTCGCCTGCTGGTCCCGAAGCATCCCGCGCATCACCTCAACGAGACCCCGCTGGCTCACCACTTCCGCCTGGCGTTTCGCGTCCTCCTCCACGATGGCGAGGAACAGGGATTCTTTATCGCCGAAGTGGTGGAAGATGGCACCGCGAGTCTTTCCCGTCGCCTCCTCCAGGCGAGCTACCGTGGCGCCTTCGAAGCCGTAGTGGGCGAAGCACTTGCGAGCGGCATCGATGATTTCCCCGCGGCGGCGGGCAAGTTCTTCGTCGCTAACGATTGGCATGAATTCCTCTCCGGGGGTGAGACATGGGGAAGGGGCCACCAGTCGAGGTGGCCCCTTCCCGGATGCGTCGAAAAGCTAGGCGCTAGCTTTTGACCATCTGGCGCAGCACGTACTGCAGAATGCCGCCGTGGCGGAAGTACTCGGCCTCACCAGGGGTGTCCACGCGAACGACCGCGTCGAACTCGACGGCGTCGGCGCCGTCCTTCTCGGCCTTCACGCGAACCGTCTGCGGGGTCGTGCCCTCGTTGAACTCGGTGATGCCGGAGATGGTGAAGGTCTCGGTGCCGTCCAGACCCAGGGAGCCGTGGGACTCACCCTCGGGGAACTGCAGCGGGAGCACGCCCATGCCGATGAGGTTGGAGCGGTGGATGCGCTCGAAGGACTCTGCAATCACGGCCTTCACACCCAGGAGGTTGGTACCCTTGGCCGCCCAGTCGCGGGACGAGCCGGTGCCGTACTCCTTGCCGGCGATGACCACCAGCGGGATGTTCTGCTCTGCGTAGTTCATCGCGGCGTTGTAGATGAACTCCTGCGGGGCGTCCTCCTTGGTGAAGTCGCGGGTGTAACCGCCCTGCTCATCCACCAGCTCGTTGCGCAGGCGGATGTTGGCGAAGGTGCCGCGAACCATGACCTCGTGGTTGCCGCGGCGGGAGCCGAAGGAGTTGTAGTCCTTGCGCTCGACACCGTGAGCATCCAGGTAGTCGGCCGCCGGGGTGCCCGGCTTGATGGAGGAAGCCGGGGAGATGTGGTCGGTGGTCACCGAGTCACCCAGCTTGGCCAGGACGCGTGCACCCTCGATATCTTCCACCGCGTTCGGCTCCTCCGGCATGCCGTCGAAGTACGGGGCCTTGCGGATGTAGGTGGAGTCCTCGTTCCAGTCGAAGGTCTTGCCTTCGGGGATGTTCAGGCCCTGCCACTGCTCGTCACCCTTGAACACGTCGGCGTAATCCGCCTCGTACATCTCGCGGGAGATGGTGCCGGCGATGGTCTCCTCGATCTCCTCGGTGGACGGCCAGACGTCCTTGAGGAAGACGTCGTTGCCGTCCTGGTCCTGGCCCAGCGGCTGGGTCTCGAAGTCGAAGTCCATGGTGCCGGCGATGGCGTAGGCGATGACCAGCAGCGGGGACGCGAGGTAGTTCATCTTCACATCCGGGGAGATGCGGCCCTCGAAGTTGCGGTTGCCGGAAAGCACCGCGGTGGCGGTCAGGTCGTACTCGTTGATAGCCTCGGACACCTCGGCCGGCAGCGGGCCGGAGTTACCGATGCAGGACGCACAACCGAAGCCGGACAGGTAGAAGCCGACAGCCTCGAGGTCCTTCCACAGGTCAGCGCGCTCGTAGTAGCCGTCAACCACCTGGGAGCCCGGCGCCATGATGGTCTTGACCCACGGCTTCGCACGCAGGCCCTTCTCGGCTGCCTTGCGAGCAAGGAGCGCGGCACCGACCATGACGGACGGGTTAGAGGTGTTGGTGCAGGAGGTCACAGCGGCGATGGCCACCATGCCGTGGTCGAGGGTGTACTCGCCACCCTGCGGGGACTCAACGATGACCGGCTTGGATGCGCGGCCCTCAGAACCCTCTGCGGCGGACTCGCCGTTCGCCGGCCAGGACTCGTTGTAGGACACAGCCTCAACCTTGTCGGCGCGCACCGGCTCAGCGGTGCCCTCGCCTGCGGTGTTGTAGTCCGGCAGCTGCTTGCGGAAGGTGTCCTTCGACTCGGCGAGCAGGATGCGGTCCTGCGGGCGCTTCGGGCCGGCGATGGACGGCTTCACCGTGGACAGGTCGAGCTCGAGGTACTCGGAGTACTCGGCCTCAGCCGCGTCCTGCTCCAGCCACATGCCCTGGGCCTTGGCGTACGCCTCGACGCGGTCGATGTGCTCCTGGGAGCGGCCGGTGAGGTGGAGGTAGTTGATGGTCTCCTCGTCGATCGGGAAGATCGCACAGGTGGAACCGAACTCCGGGCTCATGTTGCCGATGGTGGCGCGGTTTGCCAGCGGGATTTCCTTCACGCCGTTGCCGTAGAACTCGACGAACTTCTGCACCACGCCGTGCTCGCGCAGCATCTCGGTGATGGTGAGCACGACGTCGGTCGCGGTCACGCCTGCAGGGATCTCACCGGTGAGCTTGAAGCCGACGACGCGCGGGATGAGCATGGAGACCGGCTGGCCGAGCATTGCAGCCTCCGCCTCGATGCCGCCGACACCCCAGCCCAGGATGCCCAGGCCGTTTTCCATGGTGGTGTGGGAGTCGGTGCCGATGCAGGTGTCCGGGTAGGCCAAGCCCTCGTTGTCGAACACCACGCGGGAGAGGTACTCGATGTTGACCTGGTGCACGATGCCGGTTCCCGGGGGAACGACGCGGAAGTTGGAGAAGTTCTCCGCACCCCAGCGCAGGAACTGGTAGCGCTCCTCGTTGCGCTCGTACTCGATCTCGACGTTCTTATCGATCGCGGTCTCAGAGCCGAACGCCTCGATGATCACCGAGTGGTCAATCACCATCTCTGCAGGCGCGAGCGGGTTGACCTGATCCGGGTTGCCACCCAGGGTGCCCACGGCCTCACGCATGGTTGCAAGGTCGACGACACAGGGAACGCCGGTGAAGTCCTGCATCAGCACACGTGCCGGGGTGAACTGGATTTCCACGGACGGCTCCGCGGAGGGATCCCAGTTGGCGATGGCCTTGATGTGGTCTTCGGTGACGTTCGCGCCATCCTCGGTGCGCAGGAGGTTCTCGCCCAAGACCTTGAGGGAGTAGGGGAGTTTCTCCATGCCCTCGACGGCGTCGAGCGCGAAGTAGTCGTAAGACTTGTCGCCGACCTCGAGCGTCTTCTTGGCACCGAACGAGTTCTTGCTTTCTGCCACGGTGAGCTCCAATTCTCGTCGTAATCAAATTCAGGGAATGACCCTATGGCGGTCAAACTGCAATGATATGCGACCTGCCATAGATTCGTTCGCATTCTAACAGTACGGCCGTTATGTTTCTCAATCTTTGGAGCACTTCGCTTATCGACGACTCCGTGGCCACCTCTACACTGAACACCGTGTCCGACCTGCAGAACCCGAACGCTCCCGAAGATGTCGATGTCGAAGGGCTCGCTACTGAGCTCCGGCAAAACAGCGTTGCTTTCGGCACCGACAACCCAGCGAACGCACAGTTGGGGCAAGCGCTCACGGGCGCCCTGCAGGAGGTGGGGGCCGAAGCGGACGGGCCAATGGGTGTGGTGGTGCTGGAGCACACGCCGGAGCATCTCGCAGATCTGCGCGACATCGCCCAAGACATCGCCAACACTTCGGGGTACGACACCGTCATCGTCAGAACGCCCCACGCGGCGTTAGGGGTAAGCGACACATTCACCCGCGCGCAGATCGAGCGCGGGCAGGTGGCGATGGTCGCCCAACCCGACTACCCGGAGGGGCTGCGGGCCTTCGTGAGCGCTGCCGAGGGCTTCGCGGTGAATTGGGTGTTGGTATCCGCCGTTGCGGCGACCATCCTGGCGATGGTAGTGATCGCCTCGTTCCGGCATGGCGGCCGGTCCAGCCTTGAGGCTTGACGCCGAAGGTTCGTCGATAAGCGTGATGCGAATCACGTTATTGGTTGGAAGCCGCGTTTTGCCTGCTCAGATGCGTGCGAGTCGAGTGGCTAACCTTGACTGGTGTGACTGATTGTAACAATTGGGATACAAGTCGTGTGTCTTGACGTATGGTTCCTCTGTCGGCTCGTGAGTCGAGGTTTGTCGCAACAGGAACATGGGTTGTGTGCCGCTCTAGTCAAGTGGCAGGCATTGGTTCGGGCATGTGGGGAAGCACGCCGAGTACCGCCCGCAGTTGGAGCGCACGCCGCGACGCGCGTTGCCGCGTCAGTAGTCAACATCGAGCTACCGCGTGTTTAGGCCCTAGTCAGGCCTTGCTTGTGCATGCTCCGAGACCCCTGAAGTACTTGCTTCCGACGGGTCTGCGAAGCCTGCCCTGTGCGCGGTGGGAGGAGCACCTTCGTGGCACAACCGCAAAGGGGCACGTGGTTTCGGCGTGGGCGGGAAGCCCTCGTTGCGTCCGTGTGCGCATCAACTTTGAGCATCGCAATCGTCGCCGGATCGACGGCTCCGGCAGCCTCAGGCCAGTCGGAGGCTGCACTCGTCGGCGACCTCGTCGCCAAGGTCTCGGCCGCGCAAGCCCGCGTCGACGCCCAGAACTTGGGACTGGGGCAGCTGCAAGAATCGGTGAACCAGGCGCTGGTCGACCTCCATGACGCCCAGACGCGCGCCCAGCAAGCCAGGCTCGGTGTGGAGGAGGCCCGTCTGCGACTGGAACGTGCGCAGGAGGACGTCGAGAAGCTGCGCGGCGAACTCGATGAGATCACTCGTGCGCAGTACCGCGGCGCGAGCGCAGACGCGCTCGGCGCTTTGGCGGGCACGGGAAGCCAACGCGACGTGTTGGACAGGGCGGGGTTCCTGAACAAACGCAGCGGTGAGAAGCAGACGAAGCTTCACGAGGCCGAGCGGGCTCGTGCAGAGGCCGCGAACGAGGCCGCGGTGCTCAAGGAAGCGAGCGCCGCCGCCGACGCCGCCGAGGAGGCCGCAAGCGCCGCCGAATCTCACGCCCGCGAGGTGCTTGGGGAGAATCAAGCCGAACTTGCCGCAAGTGTGGCTGAGCGCGACGCGGCTCAAGCGGAGTTGGATGCGGCGCAGCGCGTTCTCGACGCCCAACGCGCGGAGCAGGCGCCGGAGCAGGCGTTGGAGCAGGCACAAGGGGATGCGCAGGGGGAGCCAGGCGCTACCGCTGCCGTGGTCCCGTACGCCGCCCAGCGGTTCGATCGGGGCGCGGTTGAGGTATCTCCGGAGGTGGTCCTGGAGGTGGCGCGCCACGTCGCTGAGATCGCGCCCGACGCACCCGCGCCCGATGGGGATGCGGTGAAAGACGCGGTAGTGACGGCGGTCCAGATGTCGTCAGACAGCGGGGTCCTCGACGCCGCTGCCTCGCAGATCACCATCCCGGAGATCGATCGCGAGACAGCGCTGCAAGCTGCGGCCATTGCGGCGGGAGTCTTGCTCGTTGGCGCGGTGGCGACACGGCACGTGTCGTTTGAAGACCCGTTTGCTGGGGGAGCTGAATCCCGGCGCGAATTGGTCACTGCATTCGCCGATGGCGTGTCGGGGGCTTTGGGTGGCGGCGCGAGCGACGCCGTTGCACGGCCATCAGAGAAGCTCGCCGAAGTGATGCCGGATGTCACGGACTCGGCAAAGTATTCCGACACTGTGCGAAACGTGGTGTCGAAGGCGTCCAACGCGTCCCAAATTGAGTTGGTTATTGCACGGGCTGAGTCCGCGATTGGTACCCCATACGTCTGGGGCGGCGGCGACGCGAACGGCCCGACGACGGGCCTGAATGGTGGTACGCAGGCGGGGTTCGATTGCTCCGGGCTGGTGCTCTACGCCTATGCGGCCGCCGGCATCTCGCTGCCGCACTACACGGGCTACCAGTACCAGCGCGGCACTCACGTGCCTGCGAGCGAGGCGAAACGCGGGGACCTATTGTTCTGGGGCCCGGGAGGAAGCCAGCACGTCGCCATTTATTTGGGCAACGGCATGATGATCGAGGCGCCGCAGTCGGGTCAGAACGTCACTATCGCCCCGGTGCGCTGGTCGGGTATGACCCCGAACGCAGTCAGACTGCTTTAGTTTAAAATCTGGGGCCATGGCCCTTCTTCAATACGATGCACTGCTCGTCCTCTCCTTCGGTGGCCCCGAGGGGGAGGACGATGTGATCCCGTTTCTTGAAAATGTCACGCGCGGCCGGGGTATTCCCCGGGAGCGTCTCGCCGAGGTGGGGGAGCACTACTACCACTTCGGCGGTGTCAGCCCGATCAACCAGCAGAACCGCGAGTTGATCAAGAACATCGAGGCTGAACTGGCCTCGCGCGGGTATGACCTACCGGTGTATTTCGGAAACCGGAACTGGCACCCGTTCGCCGAAGACGCAGCGAAGCAGCTGCAGGCCGACGGCCGCACGAACGTCTTGGTGTTCGCAACCAGCGCCTGGGGTGGCTACTCCGCCTGCCGCCAGTACGACGAGGACATCGTGCGCATGCGCGAGATCACGCCGGAGATTACCTACACCAAGCTGTGGCAGTTCTTCGGCAAGTCGAAGTTCGTGAACTTGGTGGCGAAGTACGTCCGCCAGGCCGTGATCAACGCCGGCGACAAGCCGGGCGCGGTCTTATTCACGGCGCACAGCGTGCCGCAGGCTGCAGACGACGCCGCGGGTGGCCCGGACGACGCAAACCTGTACTCCCGCCAGGTGGAGGATGCCGCGAAGCTGGTTGCCCGCCGTGCGGACATCTTCGACTACGAGGTGGTGTGGCAGTCCCGTTCCGGAAACCCGGCCACCCCGTGGCTCGAACCCGATGTGGTGGATCGGGTCCGCGAGCTGCATGAGCAGGAGGGCATTGAGCACGTCGTCGTGGTGCCGATCGGTTTCATCACCGACCACATGGAGGTCGTGTGGGACCTTGACACCGAGCTCAAGCAGGCGTGCGACGAGATGGGCGTCACGCTCGATCGCGTGCCCACCGTCGGCCTGGACCCGGAGTTCGCCTCGCTGGTGGTTGACCTGTGCGAGCGCGTGGCGGTGAAGGTGGCGCCCGAGTCAATCTCGATGGTCACCATGCAGGGTTGCACCGTCAACGGTGCACCGTGCAAGCCGGATTGCTGCGTGCCAGTCGGTCGCCCGGACGCAGCCGCAGCGAACGGGGCCGACTAATCCCGCATCCATTCCCGCCGGTAATCCATGACGGCGTCGCTGACCCCGGCCATCCGCGCACTTCGCACATGGCGCCACAGCGCGAAGAGGTGGGGGTCGAAGGAATGGTCGTCGAGCCGGTCGGTCACCGTCTCCACAATCGCTGCGACCCGGTCCGCGCGGGCAAAGAGTTTCGCAGCTCGCGGGGTCACTCCCGCGGGCAGGCCGGGGGTGTCGTAGAAATCCGCCAGCGTTCCCACCGCCAGGCGCGGGTTCGGTAAGTCTTTCGAGGTGCCGCCAACGGCCTCAATCAGGGTGGCAGCCTGGTCGGCGGCCTGGGACAGCAGCGTGTCGGCCTCTCCCGGGGTCAACCATTCCGGCTGGGGCAGGGGGTTCGGATCCTCGAACCACCGCCAAGTGACCTCGTCCGCCCCGTAGTCGGGGACCAGGATGTGGCTCACCCCGTCTCGGCCATGAACCACCAGCGCCCCGGCCTGGGAGAGCGCATCCATCGCCGGTGTGCCCGCACCGAGCCGCGCCGCCTGGCCAGGTCCCCACAAGACGAGCCTGATCACCGGTTCCTCGCCGGCGAGGTTGGCGGCCGAGCGGACGTCGATAAGCATCTGCGCAACGGGCGCATCGCCGAACGTGTGCCGGCCGCCGAGATCCCGCAGCGCGTCGAGGGTGTCGTCGGTGGATTCGACCCCGTAGAGCCAGGCCGCGAGCCAGACGGCGGTGTTTTGCAGCGGGGAGTAAACCTGTGCGCGGGAGTGCATCCGGGCAAGTCTAATCGGGTGGTGTTTGCCGGGCCGATAAAATACGCCGATAAAATACGGACGCACTATGGCTAACGATCGCTACAGCGGAGACATTTTCCAAGGCCACGCCCGCAGCCGGCGTCCCAGCTACCCGGATCTGCCTGCGGAGCCGGGGATCATCGTTGAGATCGTCGGTGATGATTTCGTCGGTGCCGTCGTGGGCTTTGAGCGGACGTACGACGGGGACTTCGTACGGTTGGAGGACAGGTACGGCACCCAACGGCTGTTCAAGATGCTCCCCGGGGCGTTCATGGTTGAAGGCCAGCGCGTGACGTTGACCCGCTACGTGGCTCCCCGCGAGGAGGGGCCGCAGCGCTCGAACTCCGGCTCGCGCAAGGTTGAAAACGTGCAGGCGAAGGTTGCTATGCCGTCGCGTATCTGGGTGGAGGGTGTCCACGACGCGGCAATTGTGGAGAAGGTGTGGGGCCACGACCTGCGCGTCGAAGGCGTGGTGGTGGAGTACCTGGAGGGGCTGGACAATTTGCAAGCGCGTCTCGACGACTTCCGTCCCGGCCCCGGCAGAAGGATCGGGGTTCTCGCGGACCACCTGATCGAGGGGACGAAGGAGTCGCGGATTGTCGAGCACGTTGGCCCCCACGTACTGGTCACTGGCCACCCCTACATCGACATTTGGGCGGCAGTGAAACCGTCGAGCGTCGACATCCCTAGCTGGCCAGACGTGCCCTACGGGGAAGATTGGAAGACGGGCGTATGCCGCCGCCTGGGTTGGTCGGACCCGAAGGAAGGATGGCACCGGGTGTATTCATCCGTGAACACTTTCCGCGACCTGGACTACACGCTGATCGGCGCGGTGGAGCGGCTCGTGGACTTTGTGACGAACCCCGAGCTGAGCAAATCGGATCTTTCACAGATGTAAGGTGCTCAGTGTGGGAGCTTTAGTTTGGTTCATCGCCGCCGCAGTACTCGCCATGTTGGAGCTGGCCGTTGGCGAAATGACGCTGCTGATGCTCGGTGCAGGCGCCCTGACCACCGCGGCCGTCGCGCTTGCGGGCGTGCCGGTTGCGGTCGAGGTCGTGGTCTTTGCCATGTCGTCGGCGGTGTTCTGGTTTTTCCTCCGCCCAGTGCTGCGGAAGCGTTTGGATTCCCCCAAGGTGCTCGATGAGACCCCGCGCGCACTCGTCGGAAGCCGCGCCGAAGTCGTCGAGGACATTACACAGGGTTCGGGGCAAGTGCGTTTCGACGGCTCGCTGTGGACCGCCCGAGCCCTCGACCCAGCCGAAACGATTCCGGCGGGCGAGTCGGTGACCGTTTACGATATCGATGGCCCTGTCGCTGTCGTGTGGAAGGAGCCCTAAATGGGTGGTGGATTAATCACGTTAATCGTTATCGTCGCGCTCGTGGTGGCGCTGCTGTCAGCATCGGTGAAGCTGATCCCGCAGGGTGAGGCTGCTGTGGTTGAGCGTCTCGGACGCTACACCCGCACCGTCTCCGGTGGGCTGACGCTGCTGGTGCCCTACATCGACCGCATCCGCGCCCGTGTGGATACGCGCGAGCGTGTTGTGTCGTTCCCGCCCCAGGCGGTGATTACCCAGGACAACCTGACCGTGGCCATTGACACAGTGGTGACGTTCCAGATCAACGACCCGGCGAAGGCCATCTACGGCGTGGACAACTACCTGGTTGGTGTGGAGCAGATTTCAGTGGCCACGCTGCGCGACGTTGTCGGTGGCATGACGCTGGAAGAGACGCTGACATCTCGCGAGACCATCAACCGTCGCCTGCGCGGCGAGCTGGATGCCGCCACCGCCAAGTGGGGCCTGCGCATCAGCCGAGTCGAGCTGAAGGCGATCGATCCGCCGCCGTCCATCCAGCAATCGATGGAGATGCAGATGAAGGCGGACCGAGAAAAGCGCGCCATGATTCTCACGGCCGAGGGTAAGCGCGAGTCCGACATCAAGACCGCCGAGGGTGAAAAGCAGGCGCGAATCCTGTCCGCGGAGGGCGAGAAGCATGCGGCCATCCTCGCCGCTGAGGCGGAGCGCCAGGCCATGATGCTGCGGGCCGAAGGTGAGCGCGCCGCAAAGTACCTCGCGGCCCAGGGCGAGGCCGCCGCGATTCAGCGCGTCAACGCCGCCATTAAGTCCTCCGGTGTCACCCCTGAGCTCCTTGCCTACCAGTACATGGAGAAGCTGCCGAAGATCGCGGAGAACGAAGCCGCCACGATGTGGATGATCCCCTCGCAGTTCGGCGATTCCCTCGAGCAATTCGCGAAGGCATTTGCCCACAAGGACGAGGACGGAGTGTTCCGCTACGAGGCTGAGGGCGTCAGCGAGGAGACCCGCGAGTTGGCCGGGCAGGAGGATACGGATCGTTGGTTCGACACCTCTCAGGACCCGGAGCTGGCCAAGGCACTTGCCGAGGCACGGGCTGTGGCGAACAAGCACGTGGACGATCCGGACCCGACGCAGTCGCCGGAGGCGTCGTCAAGCGCTGCAGCTTCGGCGAACGCTGCGGCGGCGAGCGAGCTTGAAGCCGCACGCCGGGAGCTGGGTTCGACAGTGGCCGACCCGCAGTCGGACCAGGCTACTCCGGCTGAGCGGCCCGAGTAAGCAGATTCAACGCGAGTTGCCAGCCAGCGCGCTCGGCGGGCCAGCCGGCCGCCTGGAGCCGCTGGCTCATCGCTTGCTTGGAAATGCCGAGCTCCGCGGCCGCATCGCTTTGGGTGAGTCCGCGGCGTACCAGTGAGGTCGCCTCGCGGCCCTCCAACGTGCGCTTGTGCAACACGTGAGCCAGCAGCGCAAACACAGCGCTGAGATCCGGCGCGGCGGTCGACGGTGACGTTTCCACCACTTGCGCGCGTACCTGGCCCGCTCGGGAACCCGCGGCGCGTTCGGCGGCCCGATGCGCGGCCTCCTCCGCGGCATCGTCGGTACCTGCGGCAACGCCGACTCCGATCGCCCATTGACCATCCGAAAGCAGGGCCATGATCAAGTTGAGGGCGTCCTCGGGCTCTTCGACGCTCGTGGTGAGTTCGTCGAGGCCGGATACAACTACTGCCCCCACACCGGGCAGGGAGGCCAGCGCTTCGGCAGAGCGCTCAACGAGCTGCGCACGAGCTTTCTCGTGGCCACGATAGCGAGCGTAGACACCGATCATGGCGGATCAGTCTACGTGACGGTCACCCGCCGGCAGCTTGGTGTCCACGACCAGCCCGAACACACCCACGCAGGCGAGGATGGCCATAGCCGCGACGTATTCGGGCTTGGCCTCACCCGCAAGCGTGTCCCCGAACACCGCCACGAGCACCGTGCCAGGCGCTGAGCCGACGAGGGTGGCCAACGCGAACGGGGCCACGCGCACTCGGGTCAGCGCCGCGGCGTAGTTCAGCACGGAAAACGGGACAGCCGCGATCATGCGCAAGCTGAGCACGGCGAGCCAGCCGCGCTCCTCCAGACGAGCGTTCACCGCCTGCAACTTCGGGTGGGTCAACCGCGGCTCCACCCAATCGCGCAGCAAGAAGCGGACCACGAGGAGGGAGATGACGGCCGACACCGTCGTCGCAGTCAGCGCCAACACGACCCCTTCCACGGTGCCAAAGAGGACCCCGGCGGAGATGGTCATGATTGTGCGGGGGATAGGAAACTGCGTTACGACGACGTAAAGCACGAAGAAAAGTAGGGGGAACCACGCTCCAGTGGCGTCGGACCACGTTCGCAGGGTTGACAACGGAGGGACGTCGATAAGCAACCAAGCCCCGAGGAATGCGGTCACGGCGAGGGCGAGGAGCGCCTGTGGTGTGCGACCGCGCACGTTGCCTCCCGTTCCGCGAAAAAACCGGCTCCGTTGGGGAGCCGGTCGACTTGTGCCCGAGGGGGGACTTGAACCCCCACGTCCGTTAATAGGACACTAGCACCTCAAGCTAGCGCGTCTGCCATTCCGCCACCCGGGCTTAGGGTGTTTGTTCAGCCTCTCGGCTGGGCACTCGTAGAACTATAAGGTGAAGCGGCGGGGTCTTCCAAATCGCCTGCATTGCTATGGTTGTCAGGTGCTTCCACCGCCCCGCAGACTGGTTACGTACCGCTGGTTTATTCCGGCGCATCCGCCGCCTGATCCCAATGCGATCCACCCGCGTCGGTGGATCAGTCCGCGGCGCCTCACCCTCGACCTCACGCACGCGTACCCGGTGGCCTACTGGCTCATGGTGGCCGGTTATGTGGTGGGCAACGCGTTGTCTGGGATGTCCCCTATGCTTCTGGGCCGCAGCGTGGATGCCCTGACGGCGGGGGAGATGCGCACCGCGGCGTGGATGATCGTGGCCTTCGGCGCGATCATGGTGGTGAACTACGTGCTCGAGACCACAGGCGACGGGTTTATGACAGCCGGGGTGAGCCGCTCGATCCACCGGACGCGGCTGCACCTCACGTCGGGCCTATTGGCACGCGGGGCGGGGTCGCGTAACCCGGGCAATGTGCTCAATACCGTCGACGCTGACGTGAAGTCGGTCGGGGAGTTCCGGGAGTCGATCTCGTTTCCGCTGGTTATGGCGGGGTACCTCGGTGGGGCGATCCTGGGCGTGTGGGCGGTCTCGCCCGCTGTCGCTCTGGCTACGCTGGCCGGCGCCGCCGCGCTGATGGTTGCTGCGTGGCTGACTGCGAAACCGATAACAAAGGTATCGCTCGCTCGGCGCGAAGCGGAGTCGCAGGTCGCAGGCTTTGCCACCGACATAGCGCAGGGGTCGCGCGTGGTCAAGGGGCTGGGCGCCACCGGGGCGACCACGCAGCGCTTCCACGAGCTCACCGACGAGGCTCTCCGCCTCATGCACCGGGACAACACGCTGCAGGCCGTGCTCACCTTCGCCCGCCAGGGTGTGGCGGCGCTGGCAAACATCGCTGTCATCGCGCTCGCCGGTGCGATGGCAATCCGCGGCAGCATCACGCCCGGCGGCATGCTCACCGTGACGCTCATTGTGCCGCCGGCGCTGCTCGTGTCCGGATTCGCACTCGGCGACCTCGCCAACGGCTGGGGCAGGGCGCTCGCAGGAGCGAAGCGGGTGCAGTCGCTTATCGACGAACCTCCGGCCCCAACCCCACACCCCAAGCACACGGGCGAGGCACTTCCCGGCCCGGGGTTGCTCGTCCTGCCGCCGACCGAGGCATCTCAGTCGCTGGCGCAGGCGTGGTCGGAGGCACCCGGCGTGTTGTTCACCCCGCACGTGGTGAACGTCTTCGAGGGTTCGATCGGGGAGAACGTGAACCCCACCGGGAACATCCCGGACCAGCGGGTCAAAGAGGCGCTCGCATCGGCGTGCTGCCAGGACATCCTCACCCGACTGGGTGGCATGGGCGCGGGTGGTGAGCTGCCGGCCGCGCCCGTGGGCGAGGCCGGGCTCAACCTATCCGGCGGGCAGCGCCAGCGTGTCGCCCTTGCCCGCGCGCTCGCCTTCGATCCGGAGGTGCTGATCCTGGATGACCCGACCACCGGCCTCGACGCGGTCACCCAGGCCGACGTCATCCACAGCGTCAAGGCGCTGCGCGGCGGGAAAACCACCGTCGTCATCACCGGTAACCGGGCGTGGAAGGCGGCGGCGGATGGCTGACCTTTTACGCGCCGACGCGCTCGCGCCGGCGTCCCCGCGCGAGTCGCTGCGATTCCTCAGGCACCTTCCGGGCGGTGTCACCACCCGCTGGCTCGTCCTACTCGCCGCGGTACACATCGGCATCCAGGTGTTCATGGCGGTGCAGGCGAACGTGTTTGGGCGTGCCGTCGACGCGCTCGGCGGCACAGCTGTTCCAGTGTTCGGATCCGGCCCTCGCGCCTTCGCGGCAATGTTGGCGGTGGCGAGCGTGTGCATCCTGTTCGACGTCGCGGGGCGCTCCTTCAGCAATTGGATGATCGGCGCGAAGGTCCGTGAAGCCGGCATCCAATTGCGGCGCGCCTGCCTGGACGCGGTGCTCAAGGCCCCGGTGCCCAAGGTGATGCAGCTGGGCACCGGCAACGTGATCACCCGGATGACCAAGGATATTGAGGACGTGGTCACGATCGTCAGTTTCGTCGGCACGCGAATTCTCATGTCAATCTTCGTCTTCCCGGTGACCTTTGTTGGATTGGCCGTCATCGATATCCGCTTCGCGCTGATCGTCCCTGTCGTCCTGGTGGCGCTCGTGCCGTTTGCGCGGGAGGTGCTCCGCAACCTTGCGGGTGTGGTCAACGCGGTGAGCGTGAGCGAGGCCCGTCGAAACGCGACGCTTTTGGACACGTTGCGGGGGCTGCCCACCATGCGCGCATTCGGCATCGAGGAATGGGCGCTTCGGCGCATGGAGCGAGACTCGTGGCAGGCGGTGCAGGCGGCAAACGACCAGCTTCCGTGGTCCCGGCGGATGTTCGGCATCGGCGTGTCAGCCTACGGCGTGTGGATGCTGTCCACCCTGGCTGTGGGCCTCTGGCTCTTCACCAGCGGGTCAATTACGGCCGGGGAATACTCGGCGGCAGTGTTTCTGGTCTTCCGCGCGGAGATGATGATCACCAATGCGCTGTTCCAGCTTAACGACATTCAAGAGGCACTTACCGCCCTGGGCCGTGCAGTGAGCCTCGCCACGATCCACACCGGCAACGCGAAACCCGGCGCCCCGGATCTCGCGGCACCCGTCGACCTCGAGATCGAGCACCTCACCTTCGCCTACCCGGGCGGCAATCCGGTGCTCGATGACCTCTCAGTGACGCTTCCGGCCGGCACCACCACTGCACTCGTCGGCACGTCAGGGGCAGGCAAGTCGACCCTGGCATCCCTCATCGCGGGGTTGTTGGAACCGACCGCCGGCGCCATTCGCGTCGGCGGCGTGGACACCGCCGAGGTCGATCCTGTATGGACCGCCCGCAACGTCACCCTCGTCAGCCAAGAGGTGCACGTTTTCGCCGGCCCGCTTCGCGACGACCTCCGGATGGCATCCCCAGACGCCACCGACGACGAGTTGGTGGACGCACTGTCGGCCGTCGGTCTCGCGCCGGGTTCCGTGGCGTACGAGCGCGCCTTCCCCGAGGGCCTGAACACGCGTGTCGGCGCCGGCGCCCATGATCTTCCGCCCCGGGTGGTGCAGCAGATCGCGCTTGCTCGTGTGTACCTCAGCCGGCCGCAGGTGCTCATACTGGATGAGGCCACCGCGGAGGCCGGAAGCGACGACACCACGGCGCTGGAAGCAGCCGCCGACGCCATCACCCGTCAGGCGACCTCACTCGTTGTCGCCCACCGCCTGGACCAAGCCGTCACCGCCGACCGGATCCTGGTCATGGAGAAAGGGCGCATCATCGAAGACGGCACGCATTCCCAGCTCTTGGCAGCTGGAGGGCGCTACGCGCGCCTGTTCGCAGTGTGGGACGCGGGGGAGCGTTGACGCATCAGAGCTGAGAGTTTTCGGTACAAAGGAGCCATGACTGCTTCCTACGATCAAGACCGTTTCCCCGGCCCCGACCCATACGCTCCACTGAAGGATGTCCCTGCGTTTCAGCTCACCTCCACTGACATCACGGACGGGGAGCGGCTCGACGACACGATCGCCGAGCCGCAAGGCGTAAGCCCCCAGCTTGCCTGGGAAGGCCTGCCCGAGGGCACGAAATCCATCGCTGTGACCTGCTTCGACCCGGATGCGCCGACCGCGTCCGGGTTCTGGCACTGGTCCGCATTCAACATCCCCGCAGACGTGACCGAGCTCCCCAGCGGTGCGGGTGCGAAGGAGGACCTCGGCGTCGGCGCTGTCACCCTGGCAGGCGACTCGGGCGCGAAGGGCTACTACGGTCCGCAGCCGCCGGAGGGCCACGGACCGCACCGCTATCTCTTCGCGGTCCACGCCGTGGATACCGAGTTCGACCCTGCGGAGATTGCCAACCCCACCCAGCTCGGCTTCAACCTGTACTTCCACACCCTGGGTCGGGCAATCATTTGGGGCTGGTACGAAAACTAGGCGGGGGTGGCAGTAACATCCGCCCAATGATTCCCGTTCAGCTGCGCGTCGGCGGTGCCTTCTTGGGTCTCGCCGCCGCCCTCATCCTCTACGCCGTGCTCGGATTCCTGAAGTCGGAGGAGGCGTTCGCGATCACACCCCAGGTGCTCACCGTCCTGCTGGCTGTCGCGATTGTCGGCGCCTTCGCCACCACGAGCACCCGCCAAGGCGGCTCTCGCACCCAGGTGATTGCGCTGCTTATCGCGGTCGTGCTGGTGGGCCTCGGCGTCATCCTCCCGGACACCGCGCTCATGGTCACCACCCCGGTGTGGCTGGCGGCGTGGGCGCTTGCAGCCGGCATCTGCGCGGTTATCCTGCGGCGCAGCGTGCGTTAGCTACGCTTTCCACTCCAAACCGCTGCCCACGGCTTGCTCGATCGAGTTCAGGCCGTGGGCTTTGATCTGCCGCGCAATGCCGGTGTGAATACCCCGGATCCACCCGAGCCCGCCGTAGATGAACGGCGTGTACCCCTGCAGCAGGCTTGCGCCGGCGGTGATGCGCTCCCACGCTTGCTCGGGTGTGGAGATACCGCCGACGCTCACCAGCGCGAGCTCGCCGCCCACATGGCCGTGCAGCAGCTGCAGCACCTCGAGCGACCGCTTAGCGACGGGGGCCCCGGACACACCGCCCGCTCCCATCGCTTCGACCTCGGCGGCGGGTGTGCGAAGCCCCTCGCGGGAGATGGTGGTGTTGGTGGCAACGATGCCGTCGAGGTTGAGTTCAGTGGCAAGGTCCGCGACCGCGAGGACATCGCCGTCACTTAAGTCGGGCGCGATTTTGACCAGCACCGGCGTCGACGTGGATTCCTTGACCACCCGGAGGATCGGACGGAGCTCCTCCACCGCCTGCAGGTCGCGCAACCCCGGAGTGTTGGGGGAGGAGACGTTGACCACCAGGTAATCGGCGAGCGGGCCCAAAAGCGTCGCGCACGCCCGGTAATCCGCCACCGCATCCTCGGAAGTTTTGTTCTTGCCGATGTTGATGCCGATGATGTCGTCGGACTTCCTCCGCCGCAGGTTATCGGCCACTTGGAGTGCGCCCTCGTTGTTGAACCCCATCCGGTTGAGGATGGCTTTGTCCTGGGGCAGCCGGAAGAGGCGTGGGGTGGGGTTACCCGGTTGCGGTTTCGGGGTCACCGTGCCCATCTCGGCGTAGCCGAAGCCCACCGCACCCCATGCGTCGCACTCAGACGCGTTTTTGTCGAAGCCCGCGGCCAACCCTAGCGGGGCGGGAAAATCCACCCCGAACACCGTTTGGCGCAAAACCGGGTCGTGGACGCGCACCACCTTCTCCATCCCGCGGTTCACCGGCCCCGCGGTGTGCAGCACCTGAAGGCCCCCGCTGATGATTCCGTGGATCCGCTCAGGCGGGAGGCGGAACATGAGGCGAAGCGCCTGATCGTAGAGGCTCATCTGAGTCACCTTTCTGTCTGGTCTCCGGGGCGCACAATCTGCAGGCCGTCTCCGGTGGCGGAGGCGAGGACCAAGGTGCCGTCGTCAAGCGCAACCATGCTTCGTGCGTCCTCCACCGTGCGCACGGTCCTGCGCTCCACGGGCACGCCCTGGGAAATGTCGTAGGCGGTGGCCAGGTTTTCGGCGGTGGAACTGACCCAGGCGAGGCGCGCGGCGGGGTCCCACGCGGCGTCCCAAGGTCCCTGAGGCACCGGCGCCATCTGGTGCAGGCGGATGATGTCGTCGGTGGTGTAGACCAGCAGTTGCGACCCGGTGGAGTCTGCGGCGAGCACGAGACCGTGCTCGCCGGCGGCGACCTTGCCCACACCGAGACCGACGCGAAGCGTGCCGCCCTGGCGCTTGCCTGCCCAATCCAGGTCCTGGATTGTGGTGTCGAAGCTGCATACGCGCACCACCGCGTCGTCTTGGCCGTCAACGGGGACAGCCTGGATTTGGTCGGTTTCGCGGGCGACGTCGATGGTGCTCGTCAGCTCGCCGTCACGAAATACCCACACCTTGCGCTCGCTGTGGCTAGCTGCCAGCACCTCGCCGGTGGAGGTGATAGTCGCGCTGGTCACCGGCAGGTCCGTAGCAATCGTTTGCTCGGCGGCGCCGAAGACCTTCACCTCTCCGTCACACGCCAACGCGAAGGAGCCGGCGTTGGCCGAGACGTCACCGCACGATCCATCCAACGGGTGCGACGTGCCTTTCCCCGCGGCAATGTCATCGATGGTGCCGGTAATCAGCGCATTGTCGGTCCGTACTCCGAGCATGCCGTCCGTGACGTCGAGGTCGCGCACCGCCTCAAATTCCACCACCTTGCCGTCCGGGTTATCGGCGGCCGGCGATGTCATCGGCTCTGCGCTGCCCATCATCGCTGCGGCCTCCCCGCCGGCTTCCTCGATCTTCGCGGCCGGCGAGGCACCGCAGCCGCTGAGGAGTACTGCTGCGCTCAGCGCGACGGCACCCGCCGCAACGCGGCGGGAAAAGTCATGAGACCTGGACGTGGATGGAAATTGCTTCACAAAGCGAAAGCCTAGCAACGCCGCCGACACGTTCCCTGATCGCTCATTGTGCGCGTCGCGGGGTAACCTGATGCGCCATGACGGATCCCGCACAGCTGGCACAGGCCACAACCGAATCCATGACGTGGCTGCAAGTGATAGTCCTTTCCATCGTCCAGGGATTGACGGAGTTTCTCCCGGTGTCGTCCTCGGGCCACCTGCGCATCGTGTCCTCCCTGTTCTGGGGCCAGGACGCGGGCGCGAGCTTCACCGCCGTGATTCAACTGGGTACGGAACTTGCGGTACTCGTCTTCTTCGCCAAAGACATCGGGCGCATCATTTCCGCCTGGTTCCGAGGCCTGATGGACAAATCCAAGCGAGGTTTCGACTACCGCATGGGCTGGATGGTTATCGTGGGCACGATCCCGGTCGGGTTGGCTGGCGTACTACTCAAAGACGTCATCCGGGAAAACTTCCGCAACCTCTGGATTACCGCGACTGTCTTGATCTTGTTCTCCTTCGTGTTCATTCTGGCTGAGCGCGTGGGCACCAAGAAACGCGGTTTCGAACAGCTGACAATGCGCGACGCCATCGCGATGGGCCTGTGGCAGTGCCTCGCGCTGATTCCAGGCGTCTCCCGCTCCGGCGGCACCATTTCCGGCGGTCTCTTCCGCAACCTCGACCGAGAGGTGGCCACCAGGTTCTCATTTCTCCTCGCGATTCCCGCGGTGCTCGCGTCCGGGCTCTTCTCACTGCCAGATGCGTTCGACCCCCAGGCGGGCCAGGCCGCGACCGGAATGCAGCTGCTCGTCGGTTCCGGGATCGGGTTCGTCCTCGGCTACATCTCGATCGCGTGGTTGTTGAAGTTCGTCTCCCATCACTCTTTCGCCTGGTTCGCCGCGTACCGCATTCCGCTCGGTCTGATCGTGATGGTGCTGCTCGCCACCGGCGTGTTGCAGCCGGTGTAGCGTGTCGGCCGCACGAGTAGGGTGGCACGCATGCATTCTTGGCCTACGCCGCGCGTCCCGGACGTCGTCGGCACCCCGGTACCTCTGAACCTTTTCGACACCGCGGATCAGCGAATCAAACCCGTGGACACAACGCTGACCAACGAAGGCCAGGTAGGCATGTACGTCTGCGGAATCACCCCGTACGACTCAACCCACTTGGGCCACGCCGCCACCTACCTCGCGTTTGATCTCATCCACCGACAGCTTCTGGCCAACGGGCATGCGGTGCACTACGTCCAGAACATCACTGACGTCGACGATCCACTTTTCGAGCGCGCACAGCGCGACGGGGTGGATTGGCGCGAGCTGGGTACTAGCCAGATCGATCTCTTCCGCAGCGATATGGAGGTGCTCTCCGTCATCCCGCCGCGCGATTACGTGGGCGCGATGGAATCCGTCGATGAGGTCATCGAGATGGTGCAAAAGCTTCTCGACGAAGGCGCCGCGTACAAACTCGACCACGGCGACATCTATGCCTCCATTGAGGCGACCGAGCAGTTCGGCTACGAATCGAACCTCGACCGCGCCACCATGGAGGCCTACTTCGCCGAACGCGGGGGAGATCCTGAGCGCCCTGGCAAGCGCGACAGCCTCGACGCCTTGGTGTGGCGTGGACACCGTGAGGGGGAGCCGGCTTGGGATTCCCCGTTCGGGCTGGGGCGGCCGGGATGGCACATTGAGTGCTCCGCTATTGCGTCCAACCGCCTAGGGGTGCCGTTCGCAATCCAGGGCGGCGGGTCGGATCTCGCCTTCCCGCATCACGAATTTTCCGCGGCACACGCCGAGGCAGCGCTGCACACGCCAAGGACGGCGGGCCACTACGTGCACGCGGGGATGATCGCGCTCGACGGGGTGAAGATGTCGAAGTCGCTGGGCAACCTCGTATTCGTGCACAAGCTCACCGAGCAGGGCTACGACCCCTCCGCAATTCGCCTCGCGGTGTTCGAAGGCCACTACCGGCAGGACCGCGACTTTTCCTATGCGTCGCTTGATGAGGCCGCGGGGCGACTTGCCAGGTGGAGGGAGAACCTGTTGCGCGAGGGGGAGGTGGAGCGGGTCCACGGAGTCGTCGATACGCTGCGGCGTTGCCTCGCGAACGATTTGGACACGCCGGCGGCCCTGGCGGCAGTGGATGCGGCCGAAGGCGACGCGGACGGGATGCTCGCGAGGGCGCTTGACGGCCTGCTCGGGGTGCGAGTGTAGAAGAGCTGGATCAAAATAGGATCATGACTGCTCCCGGCGACAACACCATCAGGGCCCAATTCCAGCCCGACGTGGACGAATTCATCGACGACCTGCACACGTTCGCGTCCGGTTCTTACTTGAACGAGGACGATAAAGAGCTGTGGGACGAACCGTTCGACCCAGCCGTGCTGCCCGAGCTCAAGCACTTGTTGGAGATGTTCCTCGATGCGCTCGACGTGATCGGAGACGACCCAGAGGCTGAGCAGCTGGTGAAGGTTGTGGTGCCGTTCTACGAGAATCTGTCGGACTTCAACGAGAAGTACGCGCGTGCGGTGCTCGAGCCGGAGGAAATGGCGGACATTGAAAACCTCGTTTTCCGCGCTACTGCGGCGACGGGGGCGACGGATGAGGCACTCGCGGAGCTGCCGGAGTTCGAGTAAGTGGCCCTGGCACGCGTGATGCACCCTGCTGCCGTCTTTTGGGATATGGACGGCACGTTGATTGACACCGAACCCCTGTGGGGGCAGGCGACCTACGAATTGTCAGAGCTTGTGGGCAAACGGCTTACCCCGGAGGAGCGTCTGAAAACCATGGGCGGCAGCTTCGATTCCACCCTGTCCATCGTCGCTGCGTGGGCGGGGGTGGAGCTGCAACCTGGGGATTACGAGCGCTACTACGAGTGGATGGTCGGGCGGATGTCGGAACTTCTCTCGGCCGGGATTGAGCTCAACCCCGGTGTCAAGGGCGTTCTGGATTCACTTGCGGGGCGTGGCACGCCCATGCTCGTGACCACCAACACCGTGCGGGAGCTGGCGGATCCGTGCATCGACGCGATTGGGAGGCACTACTTCACCGGCACGATCTGCGGGGACGAGGTCGCCCGTCCGAAGCCGGAGGCCGATATGTACCTTGAGGCTGCCCGGCGCGTTGGGGCGCAGCCGGAAGATTGTCTCGTGTTCGAGGATTCCTGGGCGGGAATGAGTGCCGCAGCAGCGTCCGGGTGCCGGGTGCGAGGCCTGGTTCCGCCAGGTGGGGCGGTGCCGGAAAAGGTCGTGCCTCTGGATCCAGGTGAATTTGTGGGTGCGGGTGCCGCTGACGTAGATCGGTGGTTCGCCATATAGTCGTGGGCATGAGTTCACGTACTGAAGTAGATCTACTCGGCACTATGGACGTCCCCTCGGACGTGTATTACGGCATCCACGCGCTGCGCGCGGTGGACAACTTCAAAATCTCGGCAAGCACGATCAACGACTTCCCCGAGTTCATCCGGGGAATGGTGCAGGTAAAGAAGGCGACTGCGATTGCAAACCGCCGGCTGCACGCGTTGCCGAAGGATAAGGCGGAGGCGATTGTGCGCGCCTGCGACCTGATCCTGGACGAAGGCCGCTGCATGGATCAGTTCCCGACCGACGTGTTCCAGGGCGGCGCGGGTACGTCGGTGAACATGAACACCAACGAGGTGGTGGCCAACCTTGCGCTTGAGACCATCGGCCGCGAGAAGGGCGAGTACGACGTCATCAACCCCAACGATGACGTGAACATGTCGCAGTCCACCAACGATGCGTACCCGACCGGTTTCCGCCTCGGCGTCTACTACGCGGTGCAGGGTCTTCTGGCTGAGTTGGATGAGCTGCAGAAGGCCTTCCGCGCGAAGGGCGATGAGTTCGGCGACATTATCAAGATGGGTCGCACGCAGCTGCAGGATGCGGTGCCGATGACGCTGGGGCAGGAGTTCACCGCTTTCGGTGCCAACTTGGCGGAGGAGCAGCGCACGATCACGGACGCGGCGGAATCGCTTCTGGAGATCAACCTCGGTGCCACCGCGATCGGTACTGGTATTAACACTCCGAACGGTTACCGCGATCAGGTTGTGGCGGCGCTGCGGGAGGTGACGGGGCTCGACATCCAGGCATCCCCGGACTTGATTGAGGCGACCTCGGACACCGGCGGTTACGTCATGATGCACGGGGCGATCAAGCGCGCGGCGATGAAGCTGTCGAAGATTTGCAATGACCTGCGTCTGTTGTCTTCCGGCCCGCGGGCGGGGTTGAACGAGATCAACCTTCCTGAGCGCCAGGCCGGGTCATCGATTATGCCGGCGAAGGTCAACCCGGTGATCCCCGAGGTGGTCAACCAGGTGTGCTTCAAGGTGTTTGGCAACGACGTCACCATCTCGATGGCTGCCGAGGCGGGCCAGCTCCAGCTCAATGTGATGGAGCCGGTGATTGCCCAGTCCCTGTTCGAATCCATCCGCCTACTGACCAATGCGGCCCGCACGCTGCGTGAGAAGTGCGTGGTGGGGATCACCGCGAACCAGGAAGTGTGTGAGGGTTACGTGACCAACTCCATCGGCATCATCACCTACCTCAACCCGGTTATCGGCCACCACAACGGTGACCTGATCGGCCGTGAGGCGGCTTCGACCGGGCGCAGTGTCTACGATCTCGTGCTTGAGAAGGGGCTGATGGGCGAAGAGGACTTGAAGCGCCTGCTGAGCAAGGAAAACCTGATGCACCCGGAGTACCGCGGCAAGCTTTATGTCGACGACGTTGCGGGCGTAGTTCAAGACGGCGAATAGTGTCCGGGGGCTGTTGTACTCTAACTGCATGAGTGCAAACAATGCAGGTAACAATGCAGCTAACGATGCAGTAACTAAGCCCGTCCCGTCCGACGTCGAGATTGCCCAGGCTCACGATCTGGAGCCGATCACCGCCATCGCGGAGCGTGCCGGGGTGAGCGATGACGCGCTCATCCCGTACGGAAAGTTCATGGCGAAGGTGGACATCACCCAGGTGCCCGACAATGCCCCCGCGAAGCTCGTGCTGGTCACCGGTGTGTCGCCCACGCCGGCAGGCGAGGGCAAATCGACCTCGCTCATCGGCATCACCGACGCGCTGGCTCAGTTGGGGCACAAGGCCATGGTGGCGTTGCGCGAGCCGTCGCTCGGCCCAGTGATGGGTGTGAAGGGTGGCGCCGCGGGCGGCGGCTACGCCCAGGTCGTGCCAATGGAGCAGATCAACCTCCACTTCACGGGCGACTTCCACGCCATTACCAGTGCAAACAACACCCTGGCCGCGCTCATTGACAACCACATCCAGCAGGGCAACGCCCTCGGCATTGACCCGCGTCGCGTGACGTGGCAGCGCTGCCTTGACGTCAACGACCGCAATCTGCGACATGTGGTGACGGGTCTTGGCAGCCCGGGCAACGGCATGCCGGCGGAGACCGGGTTCACCATCACCGCGGCCTCAGAGATCATGGCCATCCTCGGGTTGGCGACGGACCTGGCGGACCTGAAGCGCCGCTTGGCCAACATCACCATCGGTCTGACCTATGACAAAAAGCCTGTCACCGCGGGCCAACTCAACGCCGAAGGCGCGATGGCCGCGCTGCTCAAGGACGCGGTCAACCCGAACATGGTGCAAACGCTCGGTGGCACGCCCGCGTTCATCCACGGCGGTCCTTTTGCCAACATCGCCCACGGCTGCAACACCCTCATTGCCACCCGTACGGCGCAGCGCTATGCAGACATCGTGCTTACGGAGGCCGGTTTCGGCTCCGACCTCGGTGCGGAGAAGTTCTTCGACATCAAGGCCCGTTACGGCAACCTTGACGTTGCGGGTGCGATCGTGGTGTGCACCATCCGCTCGATCAAGCACAACGCCGGCGTGGCCAAGGCAGATCTGAACACGGAGAACCTCCAGGCGTTGGAGCAGGGCATTGTGAACCTTGAGCGCCACGTGGAAAACATTAAGAAGTTCGGCGTCACCCCTGTGGTCTCGCTCAACCTGTTCACCTCCGATACCGATGCCGAGCGCGAGTGGGTGCGCAACTGGGCCGCCGAGAAGGGGATCGCGCTCGAGGAGTCCGAGGTTTGGGCGAAGGGCGGCGAGGGCGCCTTGAAGCTGGCCGAAACGCTTCTGGCCAACCTGACCGAGGGCACCTCGAAGCCGCTGTACGATCCGGCAGACGGTATCGAGAATGCGATCGAGACCATCGCCCGCGAAATCTACCGCGCGGACGACGTGCAGTACTCCGCGGCGGCGTTGAAAGACCTGCAGACGCTGAAGGACAACGGCTGGGACAGGCTGCCGGTGTGCATCTCCAAGACGCAGTACTCCTTCTCCGACGACCCGGCGCAGCTCGGTGCGCCCACCGGCCACACCCTGCACGTACGAAACCTGCTGCCGCGTACGGGCGCGGGCTTCATCGTGGCGCTCACGGGCGATGTGATGACGATGCCGGGCCTGCCCAAGGTCCCGTCCGCCAACAACATCGACGTCGACGAGAACGGGAAGATTTCCGGCCTGTTCTAGGCGGGGCCGCCAGCCTCGCCAGCCTCCCCAGCCTCACCAGCCCCGTCCGCCCGCGACCCCGGCCAGCCGGGGTAGGCGGGCGGCGTTCCCCCGTAGGCGGGGCACAGCGATTGAAACGCGCACCACTTGCACAGCTTGGATGGCTGCGGACGAAACGTGCCCTGTGCGCCGTCCCCTTGGATCTTCGCCCAGAGATCCTCGAGGTCGCGCTCGAAGTACTCGAGCTCGACACGGGAGGGAGTGAGGATCATCGAGTCCATCACCTTCAGGTACATGAGCTTCAACTGGTCCGGCACGATACCGAACAGGCGCCAGTAGACCAGCGCGTAGAACCGCATCTGGAACTGCGCGTCGCCGGAGTAGCGGGGAAGCGGCATTTTGCCGGTTTTGTAGTCGACTACGCGGACTTCCCCCGTGGGCGCGATGTCGACCCTGTCGATGAATCCGCGCACGGGAACCCCGTTCGGCAAGGTGAAGTCAACCGGCATTTCTTGGGCGTGTGCGTCGAAGCCGAGCGGGTTTTCCATCATGAAGTAGCCGCGCAGCAGGGTGCGGGCGTCGACCAACAGTTGGTGCTCGTCGGAGATCGGGTCGGCGCACTCGGGGGCGTCGATACGCATCTGCTCCCACGTGGGCTTGAGCCGCTTCACTGCGGCGGGGTACGTGCGCTGCTCGCGCGGCCAGGCGAACATCTCCTCCAGCACGGCGTGAACCAGGGTGCCGCGCACTTGAGCTTCGGAGGAGGGTTCGGCGAGCCTGTCGATTGCGCGGAGGCGGTACTGCAGCGGACAGCGTTTGTAATCCGAGGCGCGGGAGGGCGAAAGCGCGAGGGGGCGCGGGGTCGACGGACGTTGCTCAGAACTCATGGTGGGATTCATCTTAAGGTGGGTGGCATGATTGCCCATTTCGCCGATTTCATCGCCGCAAGCCCGAGCGCATTTCACGCCGCTGACACCGTTGCCGCGCGACTCACCTCCGAGGGCTTCTTGCTTGACGACGGCTCCGTGGCCACCGCCCCGGGAGGCCACGTGCTCGTCCGGGATGGCGCTGTTATTGCCTGGTGGGTGCCGGAAAACGCCCCGACCCATGTGCGTGTTGTCGGCTCGCACACCGATTCACCTGGATTCATGCTGAAGCCGGTGCCGGATTTTCAGCGCGAGGGCTACCGCCAAGCGGCCGTGGAGGTGTACGGCGGGCCGATTCTCACCAGCTGGTTTGACCGCGACCTGGAGTTCGCGGGCCGCGTGGTCACCACGGACGGAAACGAACACCTCGTGCGCACAGGCCCTGTGGCGCGGATCCCCAACTTGGCCATCCACCTGTACCGCGCGGATGCTCCAGAGCTCGACCGCCAGCAGCACACCGCTCCGCTGGTCGGCGTCGACGTCCCGTTGCTGCAGGCGGCCGCCGAGAGTGCGGGCATCGACGCCTCCGAGGTGGTGGCACACGAGCTCATCAGCGTCGATACCCAGCGCGCCGAGGTGATAGGGGAGTACTTCGCGGCCGGGCGATTGGACAATCTCACCAGCGTGTGGGCCTCACTTGAGGCCCTCCTGGCCGCCCGCGGGAACGCGCAGGAGATGTTAGTGCTCGCCGCGTTCAACCACGAGGAGGTGGGGTCTGCCTCCACCTCAGGCGCGGGCGGGCCACTGCTTGAACGCGTGCTTTACGCGCTCGCGGCCACTATCGGCGATCCAGCTGTGGTGATGTCGCGCTCGATTCAGGTCTCTGCCGACGCGGCGCACGCGGTGCACCCGAATTACCCGGCGAAGCACGATCCCACACACCGCCCGGTGCTGAACCAGGGACCGGTGATGAAGGTGAACGCGAACCAGCGCTACGCCTCCAACGCCCGAACGGAAGCGGAATGGGTGCGGGCGTGCCGGGCAGCTGAGGTGCCCTCCCAGGTGTTCGTGGGCAACAACTCGGTGCCGTGCGGCTCGACGATCGGCCCGATTTCCTCCACCCGTCTCGGACTGCCGACCGTGGATGTCGGTGTGCCGCTTTTGTCTATGCACTCCGCGCGCGAGCTGTGTGGTGTGGCCGACATGGAGTACTTCCGTCGCGCGTTGACGGCGTTTTATGCAGGCAGCACGCTGTAGGGCATACTATCCGCCATGTATTCGGGACCGTTCCAGCCAGGCGACAAGGTGCAGCTGACTGACGCGAAGCGTCGGCATTTTACGATCGAGCTGGTCCCGGGCGGGCAATTCCACTCCCACAAGGGCATCGTCAGCCACGACGACATCATCGGCGCGGACGAAGGCTCGGTGGTGAAGTCCACACTGGGTTCTGACTACCTGTGTTTCAGGCACTTGCTTGTGGACCACGTGCTGTCCATGCCACGCGGCGCCGCGGTGATTTACCCCAAAGACGCTGCGCAGATTTTGGTCGAAGGCGACATCTTCATGGGCGCCCGGGTGCTCGAGGCGGGTGCGGGGTCAGGTGCACTGTCGATGTCGCTGCTTCGTGCCGTGGGGCCGGAGGGCAAGGTGTTTTCCTACGAGATCCGCGACGATCACCTTGCCTTCGCCCGCGACAACGTCGCCGAGTACTTCGGCGGTGAGCCAGATTGGTGGGCCCCTCGCCTGGGGGATTTCGGCGAGGTCACCACTGCGGATCTGGACGGCCCCGTCGACCGCGTCATCTTGGACATGGTGGAGCCCTGGCTTTTCATCGACACCGTCAAGGACATCCTGATTCCCGGCGGGGTGTTCATGACGTATGTGGCCACCGTTCCGCAGCTGATGAACATCATGGAGGCTATTCGCGGGGCGCAGTGTTTCACCGAGCCTCGCGCCTGGGAGACGCTGCTGCGCGAATGGAAAGTTGAGGGCCTTGCCACCCGCCCTGAGCACCGGATGAATGCCCACACCGCGTTTTTGGTGTGGACCCGCCGTCTCGCCGACGGCGTCACCCCGCCTCGCCCGCAGCGACGCGCGCGAAAGTAAGGGCAACTGCTTAACGACGGCTCCGTCATCCCGTAATCTCTAGAGCATGTCTGGCCAACGTATCCACGATGACGGTTTCGGACCTGACGTTCGGGATCTGCGCAACCAGAACCGCGATCTGAGCGAACGAAACCAGAAGCTTGCTGAACTGCTGAAGTCGAGCCGCGATAAGCTCAACGACCTCTACGCGAAGGTCGAGGAGCTAGGCGAGCCCGCGACGCCGTACGGCATCTACCTCTCCCCAGCGGAGGGGATGGAAGCGGAAGTTTTCACTGCCGGTCGGCGCATGAGAGTCAAAGTGTCGCCGTCCGTGGACGCGACGACGCTCGTGCCGGGTGTCCTTGTGCGCCTAGGCCAGGGCACCGTGATTGTGGAGGCGTGCGGTTTCACGGAGACGGGCCAGCTGGCCACCATGATCGAGCGGATCGGGGGGGGCCGGGCCGTAGTCGCAGACCAGCAGGGCGCGGAGTCGCTGGTCATGCTCGCCGAGCCACTGTTGGGCACCGCACGTGCTGGCGACACCGTGCTCATCAACTCTAATGCCGGCGTGGCATTTGAGCGCATTGAAAAGACCGAGGTCAACCAGCTCTCGCTGGAGGAGATCCCGGACGTCACCTACGAGGACATCGGCGGCCTTTCCTCCCAGATCGAGGCGATCCAAGATTCCGTCGAGCTGCCGTTTTCCCAGCCGGAGCTCTACGCCGCCTACAACCTGAAGCCTCCGAAGGGCCTGCTACTGTATGGCCCGCCCGGTTGCGGCAAAACCCTGATTGCGAAGGCCGTGGCGAACTCGCTATCCAAGCGGATCGGTGACGGCGGACGTGCCCACTTCATCAACGTCAAGGGCCCGGAACTTCTGAATAAGTACGTCGGCGAGACCGAGCGACGCGTACGCCTGATCTTCGAGCGCGCCCGCGAGCTCGCGTCGGAGGGCACCCCGGTGATCGTCTTCTTCGACGAGATGGAGTCGATCTTCCGCACCCGTGGCTCCGGCGTGTCCTCCGATATGGAGACGACGGTGGTGCCTCAGCTACTCACCGAGATCGACGGCGTGGAAAACATTTCCAACGTCATTGTCATCGGCGCGACCAACCGCGAGGAGCTCATCGATCCCGCGATCCTGCGCCCCGGACGCCTCGACGTGAAGGTTCGCGTGTCTCGCCCGAACAAGGACGAAGCCAAAGACATCCTCGCGCGCTACATCAACGACGAAATCCCGCTCGCTGATAGTGCCTCCAAGCTCATCGACGTCACCGCCGACGCCATGTTCGAACCCCGCCCCTTCGTTCGCCTCGAGCTTATCGACGGCACCACGGAAACCCTCCACTACTCCGACTTCGTCTCGGGCGCGATGATCGCCAACGTCGTCGACCGGGCGAAGAAGCTGGCGATCAAGGACAACATCTCTGGCGCCTCCGACGCAGGTGTAAACGCCAACCACCTGAGGGAGGCGGTGGCGTTGGAGCAGCAGGAGAGCGAGCACCTACCCAACACGTCTAACCCGGACGAGTGGGCGCGAATCTCCGGGCGCCAGGGCAAACGCGTCGTCGCAGCGGAGGTGCTGAATTACTGGCCTACTGGCTAGCGGGCGGACTCTTCATCGAACAAATGCTGGTCGATAGCGATGGCGACCCCGGCACCTGTTCCGATGGCCTGGGACACTTGATCCGGGGAGCTTATGACGTTGCCCACTGCCCACAGCCCCGGTTGAGACGTCTTGCCGCCTTCACTGGAAACCCATCCGTCACTCACTGTGCAGCCAGCTTTTCGCAGTAACTCATCATTGGGGATGAAGTCCGGTCCGGTAAAACATGCGTCATAGCGGGTCGTTCCGGAAGCGGTCATGACCTCGACTGAAGTATCGTTTCCGGCAGCGGGGGAGACGCGGACGACGCCGTCACGGTCGAGAACAACCCCGGTTGCTTCCAGCCGCTGCAATTGCTCACTGGTCGGGTCGAGGCCGTTGAGGTGAAGCGTTACACTCTCAGACCACTTCGTGAGAAGCGATGCCATCTTGAAGGTGAATGCCGGATTCTTTCCGCCAATTACCCCGACGGTCTTTCCCGTAACTTCGTAGCCGTGGCAATAAGGGCAATGGAAGACTCTGCTTCCCCACATGTCTCTTAAGCCGGGAACTTCGGGGAGAGAGTCGGTGATTCCCGTTGCAACGAGAACTTGAGACGCCGTCATGGATTCTCCAGATGCCGCTTCCGCAACCCAGTTGCCTCCGGCGCTTCGGACGAGCGATTCGACGCGGTCCGGAACTATTACTCCGCCGTACCTCGAGAATTCAGTGTGCCCACGTTCAAGCAGAATCGTGGGTCTCACCCCATCGGAACCGAGAACCCCGTGCATTTGCTCGCTGGTTCGATTCCGCGGTTTGCCGTCGTCGATAATGCACACCGTCCGCCGCGCGCGAGCAAGGTTGATAGCCGCGGCTGTTCCGGCAAATCCACCGCCGATGACAATCACATCGAAATCCGCTTCTTCATCCTTGCGCATACGCACGAGCCCCTCTCGACTGGATTCGTCCATGAGTTTTTCACCCTAGTTCGTGTTTCGGATCTAGCCCAGGGTAGCGACATGTCGAAGCACCGCGTCCACGGCGCGGGTGAAGTCAGCGTCGCCGAGGTGCGCGAAGCTCAGTACGAGCCCGTCGCCCCCGCCCGTCCACAAGGCAGACTCGCGGCCACACTCGACGCCTTGCGTGAGCAACGAGGATTCGAACTCATCGCGTTGCTTCACAGTGGGGAAGCGGACGGTGACATCGGCGCCGTCACCGGGCGCGAGCCGCGCCTCCGCGCCTGATCGTTCCAGCGCGGGGATGACGCGCTCACTCAGGACTGACCGGCGGCGAGCGAGTTCCCGGTGGACGGATTGGGTATTGCGGCGGACAACCCCGCCGTCGAGAAGCAATGCGATGGCGCGTTGGGTCACTGCGGAAACTGGGACGCCAAGCACTGCGCGAACCTCACGTAGCCTGTCCGCGGTGGCGGGAGAGGCCACGACGTAGCCGGCCGCGAGCTCGCGGGACAATAGCGTCGAAAAAGTGCCGAGAGTGAGCACGTCAGCGGTCGGTGCGAGTGTGGCCAGCGTCGGTTGCGGGGAGACGCGGTAGCGCAGCTCGGTATTGAAGTCGTCCTCGATGAGCACAGTGTCAGTGCGCGCCGCCCACTCCAGCAGCTCTGCGCGACGCGGGGCGGGCATCGACCCGCCAAGGGGAAAGAGGTGCGACGGCGTGACCAGCAACGCGTCGAGGTCATCGGGCAATTGCTTCACGACGATCCCCGCGCCATCCGTCCCGCACGCCACCGCCTCATGGCCGCCGAGCGGAATCACCCGCCGAAGGCCCGGGTGGCCGGGGTCTTCCACACCTACCCGCAGCCGCGGGCCGAGGGCCAGGAGGATGAGCATGAGGCCCTCGCGGGAGCCGCCGGTGACCAGGATTTGTTCCGGGTTGACGGTCATGCCGCGGGCGAGGCGCAGGTGTTCCGAGATGGCGAGGCGCAACTCCGGTTCGCCGGCTTTGTCCGTGCCCCGGCCGTTCGCGCTTGCCGAGTCGCCGGCGGCTTCACGCCACGCCTTGCGCCAGGCGGCGGGACGGATCGCTCCTGCGGAACCGGATGAGGGCTTCAGCGAGATCCGTGGCGGCGTGAGTTTGCGGGAGGTGCCACGTGGTGCGGGCGCAGAGTAGTCGGCCGCGATGGTGAGTGCGGGGTGGATACGAGTTGGCGCACCTTGGGAGGAAAGCAGGTAGCCTTCGCTCGCGAGCTGGTCGTAGGCGGCGACAACGCTGCCGCGGGATACGCCCAGCTGAGCAGCGAGGGCGCGTGTGGAGGGGACTTCGTCACCCGGCCTAAGCCGGCCGTTTGCGACGGCAGCACGGATGTCGGTGGCGATCTGCGCGGGGATTGACGGCTTCACTGGTCCAAAGAATGAAAACAATACTGGCACTTGGAATCTACCAGTTCTCAGTGCAGACTAAGCGGTATGTCTGATGTGCAAGAACTGAACCAGAAATTCATCGGCGGCGTGATTATGGACGTGGTCACGCCTGAGCAGGCCAAGATCGCCGAGGACGCCGGCGCATCCGCCGTCATGGCGCTCGAGCGTGTGCCCGCGGACATCCGCGCCCAGGGCGGCGTGGCCCGCATGTCAGACCCGGACCTGATCGAGGGCATCATCGAGGCGGTCGACATCCCCGTCATGGCCAAGGCGCGCATCGGCCACTACATGGAGGCGAAGATCCTCGAGCACCTCGGCGTGGACTACATCGACGAGTCCGAGGTGCTGAGCCCGGCGGACTACGTCAACCACATCGATAAGACCGATTTCACTGTGCCGTTCGTGTGCGGTGCGACCAACCTGGGCGAGGCGCTGCGTCGCATCAACGAGGGTGCGCAGATGATCCGCTCCAAGGGTGAGGCCGGCACCGGCGACGTTTCGGAAGCCACCAAACACATCCGCACCATCAAGGGTGAAATCGCGTCCCTGCAGGCGATCTGGAATGGCAACCACGACGAGCTCTTCGTCGCGGCGAAGGAGCTGCAGGCGCCGTACCAGCTGGTGGCCTACGTGGCAGTGAACGGCAAGCTCCCGGTGCCGCTGCTGGTTGCCGGCGGCGTGTCCACTCCGGCCGACGCGGCGCTGATGATGCACCTCGGCGCGGACGGTGTGTTCGTCGGCTCCGGCATCTTCAAGTCCGGCAATCCCGAGGCGCGCGCGAAGGCCGTCGTCAAGGCAACCCGCAACTGGCAGGACATCGCCGCGATCACCGAGGCCTCGCGCGGGCTCGGCGAGGCAATGGTCGGCATCAACGTCGCGGACCTGCCGGCGCCGCACCGCCTGGCGGAGCGCGGCTGGTAGTCCCGCGCTAGACGGCTCAGCACCGCAGCAGGGCGGGTAACCTAAAGCCCCATGACGCGCTTCATGGGAACGGAGACGGAGTACGGGATTTTGAGCCCGGAGAATCCGTACATCAGCCCGCTGGTGACCTCGACACACGCCGTGGTGGCGTACGCCGCGATGCGCACGCAGGCCCGCACGAGGTGGGATTACGCGGAAGAGGCGCCATTGCGCGACACCCGCGGGTTTGACCTGCAGCGCTACCGGACGGTTCCGGTGGTCAGCGCGAACGCGATCGGGATCGCCAACGTCGTCACCGCCAACGGCGCGCGCTACTACGTGGACCACGGACACCCCGAGTACTCGAGCCCGGAGGTGTCCAACGCATTCGACGCGATGATCTACGACGCCGCCGGCGACATTGTGCTCAACGATGCCGCGGCGGACATCCGGCGCCTCTGGGACGAAGGCATCTCGGTCCTGGACCAGCACGACCCGTGTCCGCCGCTGAAGTTTTACAAGAACAACGTCGACGGCAAGGGCCAGTCCTACGGCAGCCACGAGAACTATCAGTACTCCCGGCACACCAACTTCGAGCGGCTTACCCAGGCGCTCATCCCGTTTTTTGTCACCCGCCAGGTCATTATCGGCGCGGGCAGGGTCGGCATCGGCCAAGCCTCCGAGCGCCACGGGTTCCAAATCTCCCAGCGCGCGGACTTTTTCGAGCAGGAGATCTCGCTGGAGACCACGCTGAACCGCGGCATCGTCAACACCCGCGATGAGCCGCACGCGCCCGAGGAGCAGTTCCGCCGTCTCCACGTCATCGTGGGTGATGCGAACATGAGCCAGTTCTCCAACTTCCTCAAGTTGGGCATGACCAAGCTGGTGCTCGACGCGATCGAGGCGGACGTCGATTTCTCGGACCTGCGCCTCGCGGACCCCGTGGCCGAGATCAAGGCCGTCAGCCACGACCCTTCGCTCACCCACGAGCTTTCGCTTGCCGACGGCCGGCGGCTCACCGCCATTTCCATCCTCCGCACCTACCGCGCGCGATGTGAGGGTGTGGGTGGTCACGGAGTCGTCGATAAGCAGGTGCTCGAAATGTGGGGCGAGATCCTGGACGACTTGGAGCGCGACCCGCTGTCTACTGCCGACAGGTTGGACTGGACTGCGAAGTGGTCGCTGCTGCGCCGCTTCGAGGAGCGGGGGGCGTCGCCGGCGAAGTTGCAGGCCATCGACTTGCAGTACGCGGATATCGATCCGACGCAGTCGTTGTACCACGCGCTGGTGCGCAAGGGTGCACTGCGCACGATGGTGGAACCGGAGGTGATCGCGGCGGCGGAGAAGACTCCTCCGGAGGACACCCGCGCGTACTTCCGCGGGGTAGCCGGCCAGAAGTTCGGGGAGGACCTGGTGGCGTCGAACTGGCAGTCGATGCTCTTCGACGTAGACGGGCAAATGGTGCGCGTGCCCCTGGACATGGTGGGGGAGCACACGAAGGCCGGCGTGGGGGAGCTCCTGGCCAGGTCAAACACGGTGGGCGAGCTTCTGGCGGGTTTGGAACTTGTCAAGCCTATTAAGTGGGTACAGTAGGCGCATGGCTAAACATAGGCAGGCTCAGGTTCCCGGCGGCAATGGTGGCTCTGGCGAAGGCGGCGAAGAGTTCGAGGCCGGGCAGGCACAGATCAACTCGACCGGTACGAACGCCCTTATCGACGAGATCGATGCGCTGCTGGAAAACAACGCAGAAGAATTCGTCAAGTCTTTCGTGCAAAAGGGCGGTCAGTAGATTCCATGGTGAGCGCCTACCCGCGCCGCATCATGGGCGTGGAAACCGAATTCGCCATCGCAGCCTACGACGGTGCGAACCCGGTCCTTAACCCGGAGGAGGTCTCGCGTTACCTGTTCCGGCCGGTGGTGGGGAAGTACCGCAGCTCGAACGTGTTCATTGAAAACGGTTCGCGCCTGTATTTGGACGTCGGCGCTCACCCGGAGTACGCGACAGCGGAGTGCGACTCGCTCACGCAGCTTCTCAACTACGACAAGGCCGGCGAGCGGATCTACAACGACCTGGCGCAGGAGGCGACCGAGGCGCTGGTGAAAGACGGGTTCGACTGCTCCGTCTACTTGTTCAAAAACAACGTCGATTCGTTGGGCAACTCCTACGGCGCGCACGAAAACTACCTGATCAGCCGCGAGCTGGTCCTGAAATCCTTCAGCGAACGTTTGCTGCCCTATTTGATCACCCGCCAGCTCATCTGCGGGGCCGGGATGATCAACGACGGGGCCTTTGTCGTTTCCCAGCGCGCGGACCAGGTGTGGGAGGGCGTGTCGAGCGCGACCACGCGAACCCGGCCGATCATCAACACCCGCGACGAGCCGCACGGTGACTCCCGCAAGTTCCGCCGCATGCACGTCATCGTGGGCGACTCGAACATGGCAGAGCCCACGTTCGCGCTCAAGGTCGGGTCGATGCTGCTGCTCCTGGAGATGCTGGAGGCGGATTTCGACTTGCCCGATCTCCAGGTCGAGGACCCGATTTCGCACATCCGCGACATCTCCCACGACCTCACGGGGCAAACCCCGCTGAACTTAGTCGGGGGCGGGACGATCACTGCGCTCGAGGTGCAGCAGGCCACCCTTGAGGCGGCCAAGCGGTGGCTTGAGGTGCGCCCGGATGAGGGCACGCCGAACGAGGAGCTCGCGCGAGTGTGCGACCTGTGGGAACGGACCTTGAGGGCAATCGAGCTCCAGAATTTCTCTGGTGTCAGTCAGGAGATCGACTGGGTAATCAAGCTCAACTTGCTCGCCCAGTTCAAGGCGAAGCTCGGCTGCGACTGGGACCACCCAAAGCTGAAGCAGATCGACCTGACGTACCACGACATCAACCCGCAGAGGAGCCTCTTTTACTACCTCCAAAGCAAGTCGATGGTGCAGCGCTGGACGGACGACGAGGCGATTGATTTGGCCCGTACGACACCGCCGCCAACCACCCGCGCGGCGCTAAGGGGCAGATTCCTAGAGGCCGTGCGGCCGACCGAGCTTGGGCATAATGTGGACTGGGTCAATGTCAAAGTCAACCGGCCGGAACCGCGCACGGTTGAGCTGCTCGATCCGTTTGCGAACGAGGACGAGCGGATCGACGAGCTCATCGAGTTCATCCGGGTGAATTCCGAAGAAGGGTAGGCAACCGTGGCCGACGACTCAGCGCTGGTCAGCCGGCAGGTCAACCTCACGTTCGCGCTCCTGGCCTCTCGGGGCCGGCGCGACATCGAATGGATTCAGCGAAACGTCGACGGCTACGGGGGGCGGACCCGGGAAGCCGCGGGCAAGCTCGTGGTGCGAGATGTTGAGGAACTGCAGGCGATGTGGGTGCCGGTGCACTACCTCGACGGCGAGGTGTGGTTGGACAAGGACCTCTACGAGCTTCCGCCGATTGACCTCACCGCGGAGGAGGCGACGGCGGTCGGGCTGGCGGTCGACGTTAGCCAATCCGGCAGCCTGGGGGCCTTTGCCCGATCTGGGTGGACAAAGCTGGCGGCGTCGGGTGCGACGCGCACTTTCGACGCGCCTGCCCTGGAATCGGTGTCCAACGACATCATGCAGCTGGACCCGGACACGTTCCGGGCGATCGTTGCCTGCGTGCGCCACCGCGTCCGCATCTCCTTCGACTTCGTGCGTGCGGCCGGCAAGCCGTCCGAGCGTAGGACGATCGACCCGTGGGGCATCGTGCCCTTGAACAACCGGGCCTACCTTGTGGGCTATGACGTGGACCGGGAGGCGGAGCGGGTCTTTCGCGTGCGCAAAGTGTCCAAGGTCAAGCGGGTTCGCGAGGCCGGCACCTTCCACCCGCCGACCCGGCCGCTGCAGGAGGTGGTGGAAGACGCACTGCGCGGTGAGGTTACTGACGCTGTGATCACGCTCGATGCCCCCACCGGTGAGGAACTCGCGCGGCGGGGATCGCGCGACGGCGACACTATTGTCCTGCGCGGGGTAGAGCGGGATTGGGTGGTGCGCACGACGGCGAGTCTCGCGGGAAACCTCGTTGCGGTGGAGCCGGAGGACATCCGCCGGGAGGTGGTCGCGTTACTTCAAAGCGCTATCGGGGATGAGGAAGGAAACGGCCGTGGATAGGTTGCAGCAGCGGCGCGAGCGCATTGTGCGCTTGCTTAACCTGGTGGCTTACGCGTCGAAGCACCCGGACCTGACACCCATGGAGATCGCACGGGATCTGGGTGCGGACCCTGAAGAGGTGCGCGATGACTTGGATCTCATTCACCTCTCCGGCATTGGCAACGGCCCCGGCGAGATGATCGAGCTCGAGCACTCCTGGCGGCGAGTGCAAATCATCGATTCGAAGGGGCTGGACAAGCCCTTGCGGCTGACTCCAACTGAGGCGAACGTGCTGCTCGTGCTCCTGGATTCACTGGAGACCATGCCGGCGCTGGTCAACCACGAAGCGGTGACCTCGGCCGCGGCGAAAATCCGGGCGGCCACCAAGGCCCGCGGCGTGGATGACGCGCAGCATTCCGCGGACGCCGGGGTCTCGACAGTGCTCGCGCAGGCGCTCTCGCAGCGCCGCCCGCTGACTTTGACCTACTACTCCGCGTCATCCGACACGACGACCACGCGTGAGGTCGAGCCACTCAGCCTGTTCCACCAGAGCGGCCACACGTACCTCCGGGCGACGCAGGCGGGCGAGCCCAAGACCTTCAGGCTTGATCGCATCACCGACGCCTCGCTTCTCGACGGCTCCGTTGCCACCGCCCCGTCACCCTTCAACCCGCAGGATCCTTTTGGCCTCGACGAGTTGCCGGAGGCACAGCTCGCCGTGCACCCGGACGCCACGTGGCTTGCGGATTACTGGCAGATCGACCTGCGCTCACCCACAGACAACGGGTGGGTTGATGCAGGGATGCGGTACGGGTCGGAGGACTGGCTCGTACGCTTCTGCCTCGGTCAAGCCGACCGGGTGCGCCTCATTGCTCCCGCGCACTTAGCCGACACGGTAAGTAGTCGCGCGAAACGTGCGGTCGAGGCGTTAGACTAACCGGACACGAAAGCCTTTTGAAAGGAACCTCATGCCAAGCCTTGGTTGGTCGGAAGTCCTCATTATCCTGGTCATCGTTCTCTTGCTGTTCGGTGCCAACAAGCTTCCGGAGCTCGCCCGCTCCATGGGCCGCTCCGCCCGCATTTTCAAGTCCGAGGTCAAGGAGATGCGTGCGGAAGACGAGGCAGCGAACGCCGCTCGTCCGGTGGCCGCGACGCAGCACGAGATTGAGTCGCCGACCGCGCAGGAGACCCGCAGCGCCGCCCAGGAGGCGGACTTCTGGGACCGCCCGGAGAACCAGCCGCGCCGCTAACGCCGTATGGCACCCATTCGTATGCGCAGGAGGAAGAACTCGACCGGCGAAATGCCGCTGATCGAGCACCTCAAGGAGCTGCGGCGCCGCGTCATCGTATCCCTCGCCGCAGCGTTCGTCGGCACCGTGATCGGTTTCATCTGGTACCAAAACGCCCCCGGGTCCCTTATGCCACTCGGCGAGATCATCCGCGGCCCATACTGTAACCTGCCGGATCATCTGCGGGCGGATTTCACCGGTGACGGCGAATGCCGCCTGCTGGCCACCAACCCGTTCGAGATGTTTATGCTGCGCCTCAAAGTCGGCGCGTTGGCAGGGCTTGTCCTGTCCTCGCCTGTGTGGCTCACGCAGATCTGGAACTTCATCACCCCCGGTCTACACAAGAACGAACGGCGCTACACGATGTCGTTTGTCTCCTTGGCTGTCCTCCTTTTCGTGGCGGGCGCGATGCTCGCGTATTTCGTGTTGGACCAGGGCTTGTACGTGCTTATGTCGATGGGGTCGGAGTTCCAGGTGGCGGCACTATCCGGTGGGGAGTACTACAACTTCCTGCTCGCGCTCATCATCATCTTCGGTGTGAGTTTCGAGGTGCCCCTCATTATCGTCATGCTCAACCTTGCCGGCCTGCTGCGCTACGAGCACGTGCAGGACAAGCGGCGCATGATCATCGTGGGCATCTTTATATTCGCGGCGTTCATGACTCCCGGGCAGGACCCTATTTCGATGCTGGCCCTCGCCTTAGCCATCACGCTGTTGGTAGAGATGGCGTTCCAATTCTGCCGGGTGCACGACAAGCGGATGAAGCGCCAACGGCCAGACTGGCTCGATATCTCGGACGAGGAGGCCTCCGGCCCGATCGCCCGGCCGGAGCCGATTGGCGTAGGCGGGGCTCCCGCGGCCGAGACGATTGATGCGCCGACTCCGGTGAGTGCGCCGAAACCGGTGGGTGCCGGAGGTGGCGTCGGTACGCAAACACGCCCGTCGAACCCGCGGAATTTCGACGACGTTCTGTAAGACGTACTGTAAGGGGCATGTCTTTCCTGCAGGAGTTCGCCGCATCGAAACCGTTTTCCCTCGACGAGTTCCAGCTCGAAGCCTGCCGAGTAGTCGAGGACGACCGCGGGGTCCTCGTATGCGCCCCAACCGGCTCGGGCAAAACGGTAGTGGGCGAGTTCGCTGTGGCGTTGGCGCTGTCGCGCGGGACGAAGTGCTTTTACACCACGCCGATTAAGGCGCTGAGCAACCAGAAGTACCACGATCTCGTTGCTGAGCATGGGGAGGACGCGGTGGGCTTGCTCACCGGCGATGTCAGCATCAACGGCAGCGCGGATGTGGTCGTGATGACCACCGAGGTGTTGCGAAACATGCTCTACGCGGAGTCACCACAGCTCGACCGGCTGACGCATGTGGTGATGGATGAGATCCACTACCTGGCCGACCGTGATCGGGGCGCGGTGTGGGAGGAGATCATCCTCAACCTGCACGAATCCGTGAGCGTCATCGGTCTGTCGGCGACGGTGTCGAACTCGGAGGAGTTCGGCGAGTGGCTTTCTACGGTGCGCGGTGACACGGAAGTCATTGTCACCGAGCACCGCCCCGTACCTTTAAGCCAGTACATGCTGGTAGGGCGCAAGGTGTTCCCGCTGTTCGAACCCGGCGGGGACGGGCGGGTGAACCGGGAGCTCGAGCACGCTATCGAACGGATCGAGGCCGGCTCCGGCGACGAGGGGCGGCGCGATTTCGAGGAGGGGCGCGGTTTCCGCTCGCGTGCCGGCGGGCGCCGCAGCGGGCGTGAACGGGGGCAGGATCGCTTCCGCCCGATCGGTCGCCCGGAAGTGGTCACGGCGCTGCAGGGCCGCGACATGCTGCCGGCGATCGTGTTCATCTTCTCCCGCGCCGGCTGCGACGGCGCCCTGTTCCAGTGCCTGCGCTCGCGTAAGGTGCTCACGACGCCGGAGGAGCAGGAAGAGATCACACAGCTTATCGACGACGGCGTGGTCGGCATCCCCGAAGAAGACCTCGAAGTATTGAATTTCCGGCAGCTGCGCACTGCATGGTCGCGCGGCTTCGCGGCCCACCACGCCGGCCTACTACCAGCGTTCAAACACATCGTGGAGCAGCTGTTTGTGCGCGGGTTGGTGAAGGTGGTGTTCGCAACTGAGACGCTGGCACTTGGCATCAACATGCCTGCGCGCACCGTGGTGCTGGAGAAGATGGTGAAGTTCAACGGCGAGGCGCACGTCGATCTCACCCCTGGCCAGTACACGCAGCTCACCGGGCGTGCTGGCCGCCGCGGCATCGACCACATTGGGAACGCGGTGGTCCAGTGGGCCCCGGCGATGGACCCCCGGGAGGTCGCGGGGCTTGCCTCCACCCGCACCTACCCGCTCATTTCTCAGTTCCAACCGGGCTACAACATGGCCATCAACATGTTGGCCATGAACGGCTACGAGGACTCCATTCGCCTGATCGAGCAGTCGTTCGCACAGTTCCAAACCGACCGTTCAGTGGTGGGGGAGGTGCGTGACATCGAGCGCTTGGAGCAGCAAGTCGAAGATTTGAGGGGCAAGCTCGACCGGGAGGTCGCCGCGTTCGCTCCACCTTCAGAACGCGGCCCGGACGAGGCCGCGGAGGAGCTCGTGGAGTACATGGAGCTGCGCAGGCAGCTGTCGGAGGAAGAAAAGAAGGCCCGGCGCGATTCCCTGGATTCGCGCCACAGCGAAACGGTTGCGATCCTGGGCAGGCTGCAGGTCGGCGAGGTGATCGCGCTACCGGGGAAGCGGAAACCGGAACTGGCTGCGGTGATTCAAGCAGCGGGCAAGCCGCACGACCCCAGGCCCTGGGTGACCACGGAGCGCGGGTGGTCGGGCCGCATCGACGCGGCAGCGTTTCGCAACCCGCCGATGGTGGTGGGGCGGGTCAAGGTGCCGCGACACATGCAGGACCAGCCGCGGCGTCACACGCGCAAGATCGTGGAACTTCTGAACCGCGGGCACTACAACGCGCCGAAGCGGCTGCGCGAGGAGGCACGTGTGCGCCCGAGCAAACAGGTCACGGCCCTGCGGGAGGCGATCCGCCACCACCCGGTGCACGGCTGGCCCGCGGCGGACCGGGAGGCGCTTGCCCGCACGGCAGAGCAGCTTGTGCGCGACCAGCGCAAGCTCGCTTCAGTGCAGCGGCGTGTTGATGACTCCACGGATTCCCTCGGCCGCACCTTCGAGCGCATCATCGGTTTGCTGGCTGAGCTGGACTACGTCGAGATTGCGGGGGGCGAGCCCGAGGTGACGGAGGAGGGGGAGCGCCTCTCGCGGATCCATAACGTCTCCGACCTCCTGGTTGCGCAGTGCCTGAAGCGCGGCATCTGGGACGATCTCGACCCGGCGGAACTGGCCGGGGTCGCCTCCATGGTGGTGTTTGAGAACCGGCGCGCGACAGGCGGGTCCCCGGAGGCGGCAACGGACGCGATGGCGGACGCGATGAACGACACGATGCGTGTGTACAACGAACTCGTCAGCGACGAGCAGCGCCACGGCCTGCCCGCAACCCGGTTACCGGACGCGGGGTTCTCGCTCTCCCTGCACCAGTGGACTGCCGGCGCGCCGCTCGGCTACGCCCTGGCTGCCGCGGCGGAATCTGGCGCGGAGCTCACTCCCGGCGACTTCGTCCGCTGGTGCCGGCAGGTGATTGACTTGCTCGAGCAGATCAAGAAGACCGGGTACTCAGACCGGATCAGGGACAACGCGAACCGCGCGGTCGAGGCTATCCGCCGCGGCGTGGTGGCCATCGGCAACTAGGCCTGCGCTGCCGGCCGGAAGCCCGGAGGCAACAGGGCCACCGTGGCAAGCCGCAGGTTCACCCCGAAGGGGTCGAGGATGAGGCTCTGCACACCTACCACGCGGCCGTCAACGAGCACGGGCCCGCCGGAATCGCCCTTCACGGCGGGTGGGGTGGCCACAACCAAGCCCGCGGGCCGCACGATGGTGCGCATGCCCCGCGACAGCGCGATGGGCAGGGTTGCCACGTACCACCCGGGGCGTGCTGCGGGAGCAGGCGCGTGCCCTCCGAAGCCGAAGGTGACCGTCCTCGCACCCACCTTCGGCGCCGCGCCGACCTCCAACGGCGGGGCAGGAACCGGCCGGGCCAGTGTCAACAGCGCGATGTCGGTGCCAGCCAGGGCGGTGGTGGAGGTGACGGGGAGACGTGAGCCGTCGAGAAGCACTTCGAGCTCCTCGGTGGCGCGCCCGCGGAGGAAGTGCGCGCAGGTCAGCACCCGATCCGGCGCCACTAGCGCACCCGAGCAGTAACCACCAGGGCCCACGATGCGGGCAATCGAACGGGGCAGGGCAGATCTCACCACCGCGATGGTAGCCACTTACCATGGCCCCATGACTGCTTTCGACGCTTCCGTCTTCGCGCAGCGGCGAGCCGACGCCGCCCAGCTGGTCAGGCGCGGTGGGCTCGGTGGGTTCATTATCGGCACCGGCCCGGAACTTGCCTACCTCACGGGCTCGTGGACGACCTCGCACGAGCGGCTCACCGCACTGATCATCCCGCCGAGCGGGCAAGCGCGGCTTCTCGCCCCCGCCACGGATTCCGGGAGCTTCGAGCGTATCGACGTCCCCGTAACCACCTGGAAGGACGGCGACGACCCGTACCGGATGGCCGCGCAGCTGGTGGATGACGCCCCGGTAGGGCTGGGTTCATCACTGACCGCCGATCACGTCTTCGCGCTGCAGGCGGTGCTTGATCAAACCGTCCTTGCCAGCGAGGCCGTCGCCGAGCTGTTCATGGTGAAAGATGCCGTAGAAGCCGAGCAGCTCGCCCGCGCCGGAGCGGCGATTGACCGCGTCCACGACCGGGTCGCGGGCCTGCTGGTACCCGGGCGGACGGAGCGCGAGGTGGCCCAGGCACTCGAGCTGCTCATCCTCGAAGAGCACGAGCGGGTCGAGTTCATCATCGTCGGCTCCGGCCCAAACGGGTCGAACCCGCACCACGACTTCTCCGACCGCGTGCTGCAGCCCGGTGACCCCGTCGTCGTCGACCTCGGCGGAGCGCTGGACACCGGCTACCAATCCGACTGCACCCGCACACACATCGTGCCCGGGGATTCGGCGCCCGCCGACTTCGCCGAGGCAGCGCGGGTGCTGGAGGAGGCGTTTTCGGCTGCGTGCGCGGCGGCCCGCCCCGGGATCACGGCCGGCCAGCTCGACGCGGCGGCGCGGGGTGTTATCGAACGCGCGGGGTACGGCGAGCTGTTCACCCACCGCCTTGGCCACGGGATTGGGCTGGCGGGCCACGAGGCCCCCTTCATCATCGGTGGATCCGACGTCGTGCTCCAAGAGGGCATGGTGTTCTCTATCGAACCCGGCCTGTACAAGCCGGGGGAGTGGGGCATGCGCATCGAAAACATCGTGCGGCTTAGCGCCGACGGCGCGCAGACGCTCAACTCGACCGAGTGGAGGATTCTGCCATGAGCGCGAGCACGGATGGGGTAGTCCTCCTTCTCGGCGCCCGCAGCGACATCGGCGGAGAGATCGCCCGCAGAATCTGCCGGGGCAGGGATGTGGTGTTGGCCGCGCGGGGGAGGAAGGCGGGCGACGGAGACGTCGATAAGCAACTGCTCGATGCGGGGGCGCGCACCGTGCGGTGGCTGGATTTCGATGCCGCCGATGTGCAGTCGCACCGCGCGGTGGTGGAAGCGGCCGGGGACGTGCGCACAGCGATTGTCGCCTTCGGCATCCTCGGGGACCAGGAGCTGGCGGAGCGCGACGAGGCGGAGGCCGTGCGAATAGCCGAGGTGGACTATCTCGCGCAGGTCAGCATGCTCACCGTGCTCGCGGACGTGATGCAGCGCGGGGAGATCTACGCGTTTTCCTCCATCGCAGGCTGGCGGGCGCGGCGGGCCAACTACGTGTACGGGTCCACGAAAGCGGGACTCGATGCCTTCTGCCAGGGCCTGATGGATCGCCTCCACCGCAGCCAACTGCACCTGATTCTGGCCCGACCGGGCTTTGTCATCGGGTCGATGACTGAGGGCATGACGCCCGCCATAATGTCGGTCACACCCGACGTGGTGGCCGATGCCGTTGTGGAGGCCGCGCGCAGGAACACAAGCGCCACGGTGTGGGTTCCGCGCCGCCTGGCACTGCTTGCCGCAGTCATGCGCATGGTGCCGCGTCCGATTTGGCGCCACATGCCGAGATAGGTCCGTGTCGGCGGGGCAGGTAGTCTCGTGCGCATGCCGGTTGCCCTTCTTGCGTACTTTGTGGCGGAAGCCCTCGCGTTTTTTGCTGTGTCCAAGCTCATCGGTGTTGGCTGGGCGCTGTTCTGGATCTTTGGACTGATGGCCATCGGTGCCCTGTGCGCGGCGGTGTCGTTGCGCAGTGCCTTTGCCCGAGCGGCCCGCGGGCGTTCGTCGGTGGAGAAGCTCGCAGGGGATTCGGCGCTGCTGATCGTCGGGTGGGTGCTCAGCATCATCCCGGGCTACGTGTCCTCGGCGATTGGCCTGCTCCTCATCTTTGGGCCCACGCGTGCGGTCGTGCGACGCAGCCTGACCACCAAACTGCAGCAGCGTGTGGAGGATTTCGGCGTACGCGTCTACAACACCTCGCCGGTATCGCGCTACACCACCAGCTACGGCCGCTTCGCCCCGCAGGCGACGGATGAGCCTTCCGCACCTCGCGCTACGGACCACCCCGTCATCGACGCTGATGAGCTTGAGCGTTGGTTCCGCATGGACGGCGGGGAGCCGGGTTCACAGCCAGGTTCGCAGCCCGGCAAGGGCGCGTAGATGCAGGCGTTCTTGCGCTTCACTCTCGCCGCAGCCTCGGGGTGGCTCGTGTACATGTCCTACGAGCCTCACGGGTTGTGGTGGGCGGCCATCGCGGGCATCGCGCTGTTCTACGCCGCGCTTGCACCGTGGCCCGCGAACGTGGCGAATGCCTTTGCCAAACCGGGCGCTCCGACCGCGTGGTTTGGCGCGCTCCTCGGTGCCACCCAGGCCCTTTTCTGCTACCTCTACCTGCTGCCCTGGATCGGGTATTTCGTCGGGGCGATGCCGTACGTGGCGCTGTCCATCTTCCTGGCGCTCTACGGCATCGCGACCGGTGTCTTCGGTGTGTGGTGCGCCCGCTGGCGTTACGGTTTCCTTGCATTCCCGCTGATTTACCTCGCCGTGGAGGTGGCCCGCTCTTCCTTCCCGTTCGGGGGCTTTAGCTGGGTGCGCCTTGCCTGGGGCCAGGTTGCGGGACCGCTTGCGCCGCTTACAGCGTGGGGAGGGCCCACGTTGGTCACCCTCGCCACAGCCGCGGCGGGTGCGGGGTTCGCCGCACTTTTCGCTTCTCGACGGCCAACGGTGCGCACCGCCGCCGTCACCACCATCGCCCTGCCGCTGCTTCTCGGGCCGGTCGCCGGCCTGACCAGCGTGGATCAGCCTGACCGGACGACCGGGCAGGTGCGTGTCGCCGCCGTGCAAGGCAACGTGCCCCGCCTGGGTTTGGACTTCAACGCCCAGCGGCGCGCCGTGCTTGCGAACCACGTCAACGAGACCCTGCGGTTGGCCGATGAGGGGACGCGTCCGGACCTGGTGATCTGGCCGGAGAACGCGTCGGACGTGAACCCGTTCGAGGACGCGGATGCGGCTGCGCTTATCGGCGTGGCGGTGCGCGCAGTGGGTGCCCCGCTGCTCGTGGGGACACTGACGCGTGACGAGGTCGGCGCCCGCAACACAATGCAGGTGTTCGACCCCGAGTCGGGTGCGGGGGACTACCACCACAAGCGCTATCTCCAGCCTTTTGGTGAGTACATGCCGATGCGCGACTTCTTCCGGAACTTCTCCGACATGGTGGACCTGGCCAGCAACTTCAAACCCGGTGACGGGCCTGGGGTCGTTCGCATGGGCGACACCACCGTGGGCATCGCCACCTGCTACGAGGTCGGGGAGGACCCCGCGTACCGCATGGCGGTGCGAAACGGCGCACAGATTCTGGCCACACCCACCAACAACGCCACGTTCGGGTTCACGGACATGACGTACCAGCAGCTGGCGATGAGCCGGATGCGCGCGATTGAGACGGACCGTGCTGTCGTGGTGGCAGCCACGTCCGGGGTGTCTGCGATTGTGCACCCCGACGGGTCGGTGTCTCAGCACACCGGCATTTTCGAGGCGGCCCACCTCGTGGAGGACCTGCCCGTCAAGGCTGGGCTCACCCCCGCGGTTCGCTTCGGCGACGCGCTGCAGCTGATCCTCGTCCTTGCCGGGGCCGCGTGCATGGCCCTGGCAGCCGTCTCTGCCCGCACTTCGCGGCGGGGGTATGCTGCACCAGAGGTAGACCACGCCTGACCGCGCCCTTGTGCGGCCGGGCCACACAATGAGGAGCGAAGTACGTGGCTAACGAGACCCTGGTGATCATCCCCACCTACAACGAGGTGGAGAATCTGCCCCTGATCGTTGATCGGGTGCTGGCCGCCAACAGCGGTGTTGACGTTCTGGTGGTTGACGACAACTCACCGGATGGCACGGGGGCGAAAGCCGACGAGCTGGCTGCGCAAAACGATGCGGTGCACGTGCTGCACAGGCAGGGTAAAGAGGGCCTGCTGGCTGCTTATCGGGACGGGTTCAAGTGGGGCCTGGAGCGCGATTACCAGGTGCTGTGCCAGATGGACGCCGACGGTTCTCATGCGCCGGAGCAGCTGGGTCGTTTGCTGGGGGAGATCGACCGCGGCGCGGACCTTGTCATCGGCTCCCGCTATGTAGACGGCGGCGAGATGAAGAACTGGCCGAAGAGCCGGGAGATGCTGTCGAAGCTTGGTAACCAGTACGTCTCTGTCGCGCTGGGCACCGAGGTCGCCGACATCACCGCCGGATACCGCGCGTTCCGTCGGGACGTGGTTGAGGCGGTTGATTGGGACTCGATGTCGCAGAAGGGCTACATCTTCCAGGTGCAGGTTGCGCACGAGGCGGAGAAGGCCGGCTTCGATGTCCGCGAGGTGCCCATCACCTTCGAGGATCGGAAGCTGGGGGAGTCCAAGCTCGACGCCAGCTTCGCGCTCGCGTCCTTGGCAGAGGTGACGAAGTGGGGCGTGCGCGACGCGGCAAGCTTCGTGCGGGACGTAGCCAGCGAAACCGGCCGCCAGATCTCGCACTCCGTGGAGACGTCGAACCTGCCAAACATCGGCGCGCGCATCGAGGCTGCGCCGGAAAAGGCAGTGAACTTCATCAGCGAGCTCGTGCCACTGGTGAAGTACGAGATTGACAACGCAAATCTCGGGCGCTACTCCAACGCGCTTGCGCGCCGCGCGAACAACGCCTTGAACTTTGCCGGCGAAACCGTCCGGCAAGTTGGGCACATGGTGCGCCGGGGCTAGGCCCGCTTAGCCCGTAGACCCCGCTTAGTCTGCGGATTCCGCAGCTGCCTGCTGTTCCTTGGCAATGCGAGCGGCGGTGCGGCGGCGCTTGCGCAGCTGCTCGAGCCGCTCCTCCAACAGCACATCGAGCTCCTCAATCGTGCGGCGCTCCAGCAGCATGTCCCAGTGCGTCCGGGGGGGCTTTGTGGGCTTGGACTCAACGCCCTCGCCTTCCATGAGCGTGCCTACCTGACCGTTCTTGCACATCCACTCTTCGGGGATTTCGGCGTCGTCCGCGAAAGGTACCTCGTACACCTCGCCGCTCGGGGTGCGGTACTTTGCCATCCGGCGCGGCGCGAGGTCGTGGTCGCGGTCCGTTTCGTAGCTCACAGCGCCCATGCGACTACCGCGCAACACACGATCAGCCATGCTGTCTCCATCCTTTTCGTAACATCGGTCCGTGACTGTTGGCCGAAGCAAGGCCAGACGTCTCATTATAACGATGCAGGGTAAGTATTTGTTCCCCAGCTCTACCCGTATTGCGACACGTGTATTAGACTCCGGTGAGTGACTATTAGACAACACCGTGCCGCAGGGCTTGAGGCGTCGTGCGCGTGGTGCGGGAAGCCGATAGAGCTGCACCGCGGGCGGGGGAGAAAACGCAAGTACTGTGGCCCGTCCTGTAAACAGCGCGCGTATGAGCAACGACAACTTCTCGCTGGTACCACCGTTGATGCGGACTCGGTGATCCTGTCGCGTTCCCGTGTGGCGGAGATTCGGGATCAGCTCTTCGCACTCAGGTGCGCGGCCGAAGATGTGGCAACCGCTGCGGACGAGGGTGCACAGCCTTTGGAATTGCGGCGCCTGTGTGACGAATTAGTAGACTTGGCGCGTCGAATAGAAAAGCTGAGGTGACGCAGTAGTGGAGCGAGCCAACTCCAGAAAGCGAACCGCGCTCATTGTCGCGGTGTCAATCTTCATCGTCATCGCGGTCGTGGTGGCCGCGATTCCGTTATTTATCCTGTTTAGGCAGGGTTCTGGGGTGAAAACGCAGCCCGTGGACCACGCCAAGGTTTCACCGGCTTCCACGGGGCTCGACGGCCGCTGGGAGGTGACGAAGCGCCCAGGAGCGAACTTCACGTCGGCCGGGTTCACGTTCAACGAGGTCCTTCCGGGCGAGCGACGCAGCACATCCGCCTCCACCCAGGGTGTAACCGGCTACGCCGTGATTGAGGCAGGCACGCTGACCGCTGGCGAGATCACGGTAGACATGACGCACTTGACTTCCGATAGCGATGTGCGCGATGAGAACGTCCGGCGGAGGATTCTGAACACGGATCAATTCCCGGAAGCGACGTTTGTGGTGACAGAGCCCGTCGACCTTTCCGGGGTTCCGGATAACGGCACCGTGGGCCTGGTGCAGCTTCGTGGGGATATGACCATCCGCGGCGAGACGCGCAATGTCGTCGGAGACTTTGAGGTGGCGCGATCCGCCGACCGGCTCGTGGTCGGTGGAACCATTCCGATCAACCGGGAGGAGTTCGGGGTGAAGTCGCCCGAGCTGGTTGCGGCGAAGATCGCCGAGGACGGCGAAGTGAATGTGCGCCTGAATATGAAGCAGTAAACCGTCACTTGACGCTAACGGCCCGGGGTCATGGGACCCCGGGCCTTATCGCTTCTGGGGCGCATCTTAGCAGGCATGTCCGATAATGTACATTATGTCAAGTAGTTCGGCCGGGCCCGCCGGGTCCGTCGAGCCCGCACTCCCCACTACCGACGACCGCGTCTGTGCCGCGGAACAATGACGGACTGTGTGAGGTCCAGCATGCCGAGCGTTGCAAGCGCCTCGCGCACCGCGAACTGCCAGACCCACATTCGGCGGAACACGACGTCGTACCCGTCAGCCGCGGCCTGGCTCATGTGGGTGTCGAACGTAGTGCGTTGCAGCCGCAGCGAGTGCACGAGGTGATCCGGCGCGGATGTTCGCGCTATGACACGCAGCTGGGTGTTGCGGTCAACTGCCGCGGCGATCCCCTCGACGGTCGGATACTTCAGCGCCGGCCACACGTACACCCTGAGCGATTCCAGCGCCGCGTCCGCGGTTCGCGAGTACTTTTCCGTGCGTGTGAGGGTCTGGATAGCGATGCGCCCGGATGGCGCGAGCACTGATTCAGCGGCGCGCAGGAACGCCACCTGGTCGCGGTCCGACATCGTCTCCAACGACTCCGCAGAGACGATCGCGTCGTAAGCCCCACGCCGGGTTGCGGCCAGGCTGCGGGCCCACAATGCCTGGTCAGCGCCATCGAGTAGGTCTATCCGAACAGCCCCGGGTGCCCCGGCGAGCGCCAGGTACTCTCGCAGGTGCGTGCGTTTGGGGCCTAACTCGGTCACCGTGTCCACCGTTGCCCCCCGGGCCGCGGCCGCGAGCGACAACGCGCCGCCGCTGCTCGGCAGATCAAGCAGGTGGGTTCCTGCGCCCACGCGGGCGGCATCCAGCAGACGCTGGACGCTGCGAAGCTGCGCGTCACGCAGGTCCTCGCGGTGCGCCTCCACAGGTGCCCCGATTTCCGTCACATCGACGAAATGGCGCTTCGGCTCCCCTTTCCGGCCCGCACCCGGCGTCCTCGAGCGCGCGCTTATCCGCTGGGTCGTCTCCGCGCCCGAGGCGAAATGCCCCTGGAAAGCGCTCTCCCCATCCCCGGCGAAATGGGAGACGAGGTCGGGCGGCAGCTCACCGTGCGACCCGCCAACACCTGCCTGGGCACCGACACCTCTCCTGGGCGCGATGCCCTCTGGGCGGTAGTTGTGGCCGATGAGGTTCACCAAGACGTCGACAAGCTTCTGCGAGCTCGTGGCGCGCCATTCCCCTGCCATAAACGCCTCGGCCAACCCGACCCACCCACGCTGCGCGAGACGAGCGAACATCGCTTCGTGCTCGACGACAAGTGCCGCTTCGGCGCCGGCCAGTTCGATGCCGGCACCGGAGCAAGCCCGTGCAAACCGGGTCTCCGCAAAACGCGCGCGACGTGCGATAGCGCGCCCATCGGGCACGCTGGCAATGGCGGGCCACGCCGCCGTATCAATTGCCCGCAAGTGCGTATGCGTCATCCCGGCAATGCTACCGCCGGGCCGTGAGGGCTCGACCGCACGACATGCCTCGTGCGCGAGCCCACGAGATGCGGAGGGGCCGGATGTCGCAGAGGGGCGTACTATGTAGCACGTTCAAGAAACGACCCTTTCAAGCATGGAAATTCGAGGAGCTTTCATTCATGGCTGAACAGGCTATCCGTCCCGCGGGCAACCGCCACCACGTCGTCATTGTCGGCGGTGGTTTCGCTGGTGTGAACGCCGCGCAGGAGCTGGCTGACGCAGACGTTGACATCACCTTGATCAACCGCACCAACCACCACCTCTTCCCGCCCCTGCTCTACCAGGTGGCAACCGGCCTGATGTCCTCCGGTGAAATCACCGGGGACCTGCGCCAGATGTTTGCGAAGCAGGACAACATTCGCATCGTGCGCGGCGCAGTCGAGTCCGTGGACGTTGAGGCGAAGACCGTCACCTCGCGTGAGGGTGACCGCGAGTCGGTGTTCTCCTACGACTCCCTGATTATCGCGGCTGGCGCTGGCCAGTCCTACTTCGGCAATGACCAGTTCGCCGAGTTTGCGCCGGGTCTGAAGACGCTGGACCACGCGTTTGAGATCCGCGCCCGACTCATTGCAGCGTTCGAGCGCGCCGAACTCGCGGAGACCCCTGAGGAGCGCGCTGAGGCGCTGACCTTCGTCATCGTTGGCGCTGGCCCGACCGGTGTGGAGCTCGCGGGCCAGGTGGCGGAGATGGCGCACCGCGCATTCTCCAAGGGCCGCTACTCCTTCAGCCCGGAGCAGGCGAAGATCTACCTCATCGACGGTATGCCGCAGGTGCTGCCCCCGTTTGGCAAGCGCCTGGGCAAGAAGGCGCAGCGTGAGCTCGAGCGCTCCGGCGTCACCGTCATCCTCAACGCGATGGTCACCAACGTCGATGCGGAGTCCGTGACCTACAAGGACACGAAGACGGACCAGGAGACCACGATCAAGACCGCGACCAAGATCTGGTCGGCTGGTGTGGAGGCCTCCCCGATTGGTAAGCAGGTCGCGGAGCAGCTTGGCGTCGAGGCCGAGCGCAACGGCAAGGTCCCGGTGAACGCGGATCTGACCGTGGGCGACGACCACAACGTGTTCATCGTGGGCGACATGATGAGCCGCGACCGCCTCCCGGGCGTGGCCCAGGTCGCGATCCAGTCCGGTGCGTACGTTGGCAAGATCATCAAAGAGCAGGTCGAGCACGACGTTGCTCCGGAGAACCGCGATGCCTTCAGCTACTTTGACAAGGGCTCCATGGCCATCATCAACCGCTTCAACGGTGTGGTGAAGATGGGCAAGGTCGAGATCTCTGGATTCATCGGCTGGCTCATGTGGCTCGCAGTCCACGCGTCCTTCCTCACTGGCACCCGCAACCGCCTCGTCGCGCTCGTGGAATGGTCCATCAACGCGTGGTCGCGCCAGCGCCACAACCTCGCCGTGACCAACACGCAGCTCTATGGCCGCAATGGCGTGCGCAAGATCCGCGACGACGAGAACTACGCGGACTCCGTGGAGGCTCGCGAGTCCGACAGCGAGTAATACTCCCCCGCTGATTCAATCTCCAGCACCCGGGCAGCTTGGCCCGGGTGCTGTTTTATTTACCCCCGTTCGACATTGCTCGGCGAGCGCGTAATATTCCCGCTTTGGGGCCGCACGTCGCTGGCCCCTCGCTCATGATGAAAGGGGGCTCGCAGATGCCATCGCGTTTTACAATCCCAGGTCAGCGCCCGAAACGAGACGTTGCCCCAGTACGCGAGACTGCGTTACCTGTGCCAATTGAGCGGTCGATTGATTTTTGCCGCGTCTTCGTCGACGGCAAGCGCCAGCCCGGCAACGTACGCGTGACTCACGCCCTGGATGTTGTCGAGCGCGATGAGAACGCGTTCGTCTGGCTTTCTCTGCGTGAACCGACCAACGCGCAAATGGAGAAAATCGCCGAGATCTTCGACATCGAGGACCTGGTGGTCGACGACGTCGTCGATGCGCACCAACGGCCGAAGATCGAGCGCCACGATGAGCAGCTGTTCATGGTTGTGCGCTCGGTTAACTACCGTGACGACGAAGAGGTCAGCGACGCCCGCGAAATCATTTCCACCGGTGAGGTGCAGATGGTTATCGGGCCGCAGTTCGCGATCACCATTCGCCACAATTCGCGCCTGCCGGATCTCACCGCGAAGATCGAGGAGGAAGAGGAGCTGGCAATCCTCGGGCCTACATCCGTTGCGTGGGCCGTCTCCGACTATCTGGTGGACAACTACCTGCACGTCACCCAGCTGCTGGAGCAGGACGTGGATGAGCTGGAAAACGAGGTGTTCACACCGCGTCACACCATTAACATTGACAAGATTTACAGCTACAAGCGTGAGATTTTGGAGATGCGCCACGCGATCGACCCCCTTGCCCCCGCGCTGCGCAACGGCCTGACCAACAACAAGGACGTGCTGCGCAAGGCGCTGCGCACCTACTTCCGCGACGTGCAGGACAATGCCACGATCGTTTCGGACAGGTTGTCGGGCTTCGACGAGCGACTCACCTCGCTTCTCGACGCCTCCGTGGCCAAGGTGACCCTCCAGCAAAACTCCGATATGCGCACCATCTCCGCGGTTGTCGGTATGGCGGCAGCGCCGACGATGATCGCGGGTGTCTACGGGATGAACTTTGAGGACATGCCGGAATTAGGTTGGAAGTGGGGCTATCCCGCGGTGCTGATCGTCATGTTTGCCACAATGGCGCTGATGTTCTGGTGGTTCCGCCGAAACCACTGGCTTTAGAGAATCATCAGCTTCAGATGCGTTAAGGCGGCGAGCTTGCCGTCCTGCCCGCCAGTGCGCATCTCCACCCGCCACAGGTGCGTGCGCGAACCCACGTGAATCGGGGTCGCACGTGCCCAAATGCGTTCGCCGGCGCGCACGCTGGCAATCAGGTCTGTCGAGTTGCTCATCCCCACCGCCGGCTTGGCAGCGGCGGCGATCGCAGCGAGGGAGCCCAGCGTCTCCCCTATCGCGCAGAAAGTCCCGCCGTTGACAATCCCCGCGATTTGGAGGTGGCGCTCGTCCGCATCCAGGTAGCCCTCCACCAGATCATGGGCACAATGCGTGACGACGATACCTACGGTCGCAGCCAACCCGGTGTTGTGCTCGTTGAGGTACGCGAGTTCATCCTCATCCATCGGTGTTGCGATCACTTCGCGCAGCAGCCTGGTTTCCATGCCTGCTGATGCTATTCGCTGTGTCGGGTCGCTGTGTCGGGTGCCCGCGTAAGCTTGCGGGCATGACTACTCCTGCATCCAATGGTGGACAGCTCGCACAAATCGGTGTCGTCGGCATGGCGGTGATGGGCTCGAACCTCGCCCGCAACTTCGCTTCCCGCGGCCACACGGTGGCCATTTTTAACCGCTCTCCGGAGAAGACGCGCTCAGTGATCGACGAGTTCGGGCACGAGGGCAACTTCATTGCTTCGGAAACGATCGAGGAGTTTGTCGCGTCCCTCGAGCGGCCACGCAAGGCGGTCATCATGGTGCAGGCTGGTGCGGCAACGGATGCGGTGATCAACCAGCTGGTTGAGGCAATGGATGAGGGCGACATCATCATCGACGGCGGCAATTCCCTATTCACCGACACCATTCGCCGTGAGGCCGAGGTGGCGAAGACGGGCCGCCACTTCGTCGGCGCTGGTATTTCCGGCGGTGAGGAGGGGGCGTTGCGTGGTCCGTCCATCATGCCGGGTGGGCCGGCGGAGTCGTGGGAGACTCTTGGTCTCCTGCTCGAGGACATTTCCGCCAAGGTCGACGGCGTACCGTGCGTGACCCACATTGGACCCGACGGGGCCGGGCACTTTGCCAAAATGGTCCACAACGGTATCGAGTACGCGGATATGCAGGTTATTGGTGAGGCCTACCACCTGCTGCGCTACGCCGCAGGCATTGAGCCGGGCGAGATGGCGGACATCTTCACCGAATGGAACAAGGGTGACCTGGACTCCTATCTGATTGAGATCTCCGCGGAGGTGCTTCGCCAGAAGGACGCGCGGACGGGCAAGCCGTTTATCGACGTCATTGTGGATGCCGCGGGTCAGAAGGGCACCGGACGCTGGACCGTGAAGGAAGCGCTCGACCTCGGGGTTCCTACCACCGGCATCGGTGAAGCCGTGTTTGCTCGCGCCCTGTCCTCCGCGCTCGCGCAGCGTGAAGCGGCACAGGAGATTGGTCTGCCGTCCGGTGATCTCACCTCGCTCGAATCCCTGCGCATTGACAAGCAGGAGTTCATCGAGGACGTCCGCCGCGCGCTCTACGCCTCCAAACTTGTGGCCTACGCGCAGGGGTTCGACGAGATCAACGCCGGCTCCCAGGAGCACGGCTGGGACATCAAGCCGGGTGATCTCGCACGCATCTGGCGCGGCGGCTGCATCATCCGGGCGAAGTTCCTGGACCGTATCACCGAAGCGTACGAGCGTGACCCGCAGCTGCCCTCCCTCCTCCTGGACCCCTACTTCAAGGGTGAGCTGGAAAAGGGCCTGGTGGATTCGTGGCGCCGCGTCGTGGTCACCGCAACCCAGCTGGGGCTGCCCGTGCCAGTGTTCGCGTCCTCGCTGTCCTACTACGACTCGCTGCGCGCGCAGCGCTTGCCTGCCGCGTTGATCCAGGGCCAGCGCGACTTCTTCGGCGCGCACACGTACAAGCGGGTGGACATGGAGGGGACGTTCCACACCACCTGGTCCGGCGAGCGCGAGGAGCTCAGCTACTAGGGCTTCCGGCCGGAGCTTTTGCCTCCCTGGGCCCCGCCCCGCGTAGAGTATCCCGAATGACCACATTCGCCGACCTCGGCCTTCCCCGCCCGATCGTGCAGGTGCTTGCCCAACAGGGCATCACCGAGCCGTTCCCGATCCAAGCAGCGGCGATCCCCGATGCCCTTTCAGGCAAGGACGTCCTTGGGCGTGGGCCGACCGGATCTGGAAAGACATTCACGTTCGGTCTTCCCATGCTCGCCCGTTTGGAGGGAGCGCCGTCGAAGCCAGGCCACCCGCGTGGGCTCGTGTTGGCCCCCACCAGGGAGTTGGCCACGCAGATCCGCGAGCGTTTGGACGAACCGGCGGCCGCGCTGGGCTTGCGTGTGCTCGATGTAGTCGGCGGCGTCAACATCAACCACCACATCCGCTCGCTCGCCGCCCCGGTAGACATTCTGGTGGCCACCCCGGGTCGCGCCCAGGACCTGATCAATCAGGGGAAACTCTGGCTCGACCGGGTTGAGATCACCGCGTTGGATGAGGCCGATCAGATGGCCGACATGGGTTTCCTCCCCCAAGTGCGCAAGTTATTGGATCTCACGCCGCAAGGCGGGCAGCGGCTGCTGTTTTCCGCGACGCTGGACGGGGACGTCGAAAAGCTTGTGGCTCGCTACATGCGCAACCCGGTGGCGCACTCGACCGCCCCGGTTGAGGCCGCGGTGGACACCATGGAACACCACCGTCTCCTCGTCGGAGGCCGTGAGAGCAAGAATGAGATCGTCCTGCAGATTGCCGCCCGCGAGGGTAAGACGATCATGTTCATGCGCACCAAGCATGGCGTCGACCGCCAGGTGAAGAAGCTGCGCCGAGTCGGTATCAACGCCCTCGGCCTCCACGGCGACAAGGGTCAGGGCGCCCGCACGCGTGCGTTAGAGGGGTTCGCAGACGGCTCGGCGCCGGTGCTGGTTGCTACCGACATCGCCGCGCGCGGCATCGATATCGACGATGTCAGCTTGGTGGTGCACGTGGACCCGCCCGCCGAACACAAGGCATACCTGCACCGCGCCGGGCGCACAGCGCGCGCGGGTGAGTCTGGCACGGTGGTCACGCTTGTGATGGACGAACAGCGGAAAGAGGTTTCCCAGTTGCTGCGCAAGGCCGGAGTGGACGCGCAGGAAGTCTCGGTCGAGCCGATGTCGGAGTCCTTGGTTACGATTACCGGAGCACGCGTCCCGAACGGAACGCCGCTGCCCCCTCCCGGTCAGCCCCAGCAGGGGTCGAGGCCGCAGGGCGGGGCTCGACGGCGCTCATCTTCCCCCGGCCGCAGGTCGTCGGGAGGACGCACGAGCGGTAACGGGCAGCGGGCTGGAGCGCGGGGCCGCCGCGCGAACTCTCAACGAAGGAGTAATGGCCGCTAAGGCTCACCAACCACCCCCATGGACCTCTTCCTCTCCATCCTCGCCCTCCTGGCCTTTGTCGCGCTAACGGCCTCGACGGGCTTGTTCGTCGCGATCGAGTTCGCGATGACCGGTATCGAGCGCTCGACGGTGGAAGCGCATGTGAAAGAGCGTGGCGACGGTCGAGCGCGCGCAGTCGCTCGCGATCACGCCAACCTCTCTTTTGTCCTCTCCGGTGCGCAGCTGGGGATCACCTTGACCACGCTCGCCTCAGGTTTCCTCGCGGAACCTGTGCTGGGCAAGTTCTTCACCCCGGCTTTAGAAGCCGTCGGCCTGCCCGGCGCCGCGTCCAAGACGGTAGCGCTAGTCCTGGCGCTTGCGGTGGCGACACTGCTGTCGATGGTGTTCGGCGAGCTGGTGCCGAAGAACATCGCGATTACGGATCCGCTTTCAACAGCACGTGTAGTGGTACCCCCGGTGCACTGGTTCAACACGGCGTTTCGGTGGTTCATCCACTTCCTTAACGCTTCAGCTAACTGGGTGGTGCGAAAACTCGGAATCGAGCCGGCGGACGAGTTGGCTTCCGCCCGGTCGTCCCAAGAGCTCGGCGCCATGGTGCGCAGCTCCGCGGAGGCAGGTGGGTTAGATGCTGCGACGGCGGCGGTCATCGACCGGTCCCTGCGATTCGGGGACACCACGGCGGAGGAGGTGATGACTCCGCGTTCCACCATCGAGTCCCTGGACGCGGACGACACGGTTGCGGATCTCATCGCGCTGGCCAGGGAGACCGGGCATTCCCGCTTCCCTGTCCGCCGAGGTGACCTGGACGACACCCTGGGCGTCGTGCACGTAAAAGACGCGTTTTCTGTCGACCGAGCGGAACGGGCTACCACAAAGCTGGCAGGCATCGCGCGGCAGGTTCCCTTCGTGCCGGGCACGCTGGATGGAGACTCTGTGCTCAACCGCGTGCGTTCGGCCGGCTCCCAGGTGGTGCTAGTGGCGGACGAGTACGGCGGCACCCAAGGCTTGGTCACCATCGAGGACCTCGTTGAAGAGATTCTGGGTGAGGTGTACGACGAATACGACGACCGGGAAAGCGACCGCGACTTCGTCCGCTACGGCACGTCTTGGGACGTCTCGGGCCTGGTTCGCTTGGACGAGTTCGCTGAGCGCACGGGGTTCGATGCCCCGGACGGGCCGTATGAAACGCTCGGTGGGTTGATCATGGCCACGCTGGGCAGGATTCCGGAGGTTGGTGACGAAGTGGTGCTCACGGACGGCGCGACATCGTTCCAGGAAGAGTTCAAATCCGGTGTCGGTGGTGAATGGCTCGCCCAGGTCACCGACATGGACGGCCGGCGCATCGACCGTGCGTTGCTACGGCCCATTTCGCCCGAAGAGGCGGAGGAAGCCGCCCTAGCCCAGCAGCAAGGTGAGGCGAAATGAGTATCTGGTTCGCCATCCTCCTCATCGTCGGCCTGCTTGCCGCAAACGCCTTCTTCGTCAGCGCCGAGTTCGCCCTGGTGTCCTCGCGCAGAGACCGCCTCGAATCACTCCTTGCGCAGGGCAAGAAGCAAGCGGAGCACGTGCTCTACGCCACGGAGCACCTCTCGATCTACCTCGCTGGTGCCCAGTTTGGTATCACCGTCGCATCGCTGATCCTGGGCAAGGTGGCAGAGCCCGCGATCGCCACCTATATCGAGGGGCCCTTCCTGCGTCTCGGAGCCCCGGAGGATCTCCTCCACCCGATCTCCTTCGTCATCGCGCTCGCTATCATTTCGTTCTTGCACATCTTGTTCGGCGAGATGGTGCCAAAGAACATCGCGATCGCGGGACCTGAACAAACCGCGATGTGGCTCACCCCTGCGATGACGCTGTGGATCAAGCTCACCCGGCCCGTGTTGGAGGCGCTGAACTGGGTGTCGCGCAAGACCCTGCAAGCGTTCGGCATCGAGCAACGCGACGAGCTCGACGCCACCGTGGACCAGCAGCAGCTGGCGTCCATGATCCAGGAATCGCGCGAAGAGGGCCTTCTGGACGCCGAAGAAACGGTGCGCCTAGCCAAGGCCCTGCGCCAGGATTCACGGAGCCTGCGCGAGGTCATGATTCCGCTGAAGGACCTCAAAACCATCCCCTACAACCCGCGCGGCATCCGCCTCTCCGTCATCGAGGAGGCAGTGCGTGAAACGGGGTACTCGCGCTTCCCCGTCCGGTTCGGCGCAAACACCCTGGTGGGCTACGTGCACGTCAAGGATATTTTGGACTTGATGGAGTCCGACGACGTCGACCCCGTGGCACCGGCGAAGCGCATTCGGCCGCTGACTGTGGTGGACGGCGCCCAGTCGATGGATGACGCACTCGCCCAGCTCCACCGACGCTCCGCGCACATGGCTGAGGTGCACGAAAACGGCATCCTCGTCGGCGTCGTCGCGCTGGAGGACCTAATTGAGGAGTACGTGGGCACCGTGTCCGACTGGACCCACGAGGACGAGCAAGAGTAGCCCTGTGGTCCAGCTGCTCTCCCCCGACGTCTACCTCGAACGCATTGCCACCCACGAAGCGCGCGCCGCAAAGTGGGCTGACCCGAGGGTCGAACGACGCGCCCACGGCGAGGGGCACCCTGTGTGGGATTTCCTGTTCGACTACTACCCACTACGCCCCGCGCACCTCAAGCGCTGGCACCCCGGCGCTGGCGTCGGCCTTGTCGACGGCCACGGGTTGCCCCACGCCAAGTGGCGGGATTACGTGGTCTCGCCTCAGGGCACCGTTTCCCTTGACGTGGCCTCCTTCATGCGCCACCGAGGACAAGAGGTGGAGTGGGTGAAGGGGCTGCTCGGAGCCGTCGAGAAGCGGGAAGCTCACTTCGATTGCTTCGGGCTGCACGAATGGGCCATGGTGTACCGAACGAACGCGCCGCGCCACGGTTTGCCGCTGCGGCTTGGGGCCGAGGGCACCAACGCTGTGGTGGAATCGCACCAGCTGAAGTGCTCCCACTTCGACGCCTTTCGATTCTTCACTCCGGCTGCGCGACCGCTGAACCTTACGGTGCTCAACCGGGAGACGCAGGCGGACCATGATCAGCCCGGGTGCGTGCACGTGAGCATGGACCTGTACAAGTGGGCGATTAAGCTGGGCCCGCTTGTGCCTGGAGAGCTGTTGATGGACGCCTTTGAGCTCGCAGCCGAGGCGCGCCGGCTGGACATGGAGGCCTCCCCATACGACTGCAGGGAGCTCGGTTTCGACGTCGTCGCCGTGGAGACGCCCGCTGGGAAAGCAACGTACGTGTCCCGTCAGCGCGACCTTGCGCGCCGGGCGCGGCCGATCCGCGAGGGCTTACTTACCGCAATTGACGCAGCCCAGGCAATGCTCCCAAGCTAAACTTGCGCTTGAGGTTTGGCACGCGTCGACAGCAAAGGCGGTACATCTGCGATGGCACGGCATTCGAACGGCAAGAACAACTACTCGTTGTCCGCAGGCGCGATCGTCGTACTGCTGGTCCTAGCGCTGGCGGTTGCCAGCGCGATCTGGTACGTCCTCGGCCGCGACGATGCGGCGGAACTATCCGCCGCCAGCGAGCCGAACTGCGTCGCGGGTGACCTCACGCTTCCCATCGCCGCGTCAGACAGCTCCGCGGGCAAGACGCTTATCGACGCCTACGGTCGCAACCACCCAGTCGTCCGCGACTACTGCGTCCGCCCGGAGCTGGTCACAGATCTCGCGTCGGCCGCGGTGTACATCGCACCCAACACTGGGGTGACACACCAGGAGATCGCGAACGCGGGGCGCAACGCCGCGGTGTCGGACCCGCAGCCGGTGTTGAGTGACACCGTTGGTCTTGCTGGCAGGGAGGATGCCGACCCAGCGAAGGTGGATCTGTCGAAGGTGCGCTTCCCCGTCGCGGAGGAACCCGCAGCCTCCGCCCTTGTGGCCTCGCTCGTCGCTGCGAACGACAGCGACGCGATCAAGGCGTTGACGGACCAGCGGATCACGCGCCTGGACGATTTTTCTGCGGATGACGGCACATTCGCCGCGACGGCCGAGGGCAGTACCCCGGAGGGCCTGACATTTACTCCGCTTGCGGGCGAGGTGGTCTACACCGCCATCGCTCTCAACCAGAACGATCGTGTCGATGAGAACCAGTCCCGGGCCGGGCAGGATTTCGCCCGATTCTCCGCCGAGCGTTTCGACGGCTCCGTTGCCGACCAACCCGTTATCCCCGACCTCGTTTGGGCGGCCGCGATGCCGACCGGCGGCGAGAACATCACCTCCACCTCTTCGGATGAGACCGCGCCGGAGAACACCTTGTTCCTGCTGGACACTTCGGACGCTATGGCACCTTACATTGACGCCGCCGCCGAGGCGATCGGGGTGACGGCGCGTGAGGTTGCCGCGGCCGGGTACGAGGTGGGGTTGTGGAACTACTCCTCCCCCTTGAACCCAGGCGTAGTGCTCAGTTACCGCCGGAACATTGACCTGAGTGAGGGCGGTGACGATGTCGCCACCGCGGTGTCGCGTTTCCTCACGGGTGGAGTGCCGCAAACCCGTGAGGCACTCGAGGCCGCGGTGAGCGCCTACTCCCAGGCCCCAGCCAAGACCCGAATCGTCTTGGTTACCACGGGCACAGCCGACAGCTCAGGCAGCGCGGAGGACGATTCCACATACGTTGACGTCGTGGGCAATAGCGCCGGGGACAACGTGGATATCAGCGTCGTGCACGTAGGTGGCGGCCAGACCGATGCGGCTGTAGAGAAACTCGCCCGCGTCCACGAGACGGCAGACGGCGGGCAAGAAGAAATGGCCGCGGCTGTCAAGCGCGCGGCCGGGTTATAAAAGCTGGTGTAACAAGCTTAGGAGGACTTGCGGCGGCGGCGATCCGCCAGCTCGTCGAAGCCCACCACGTTTGCCACATCGCCCTCGTCGGCCACACGCTCGGAGGGGAAGGAGGAAATGGTACCGGTCAGCTCCTTCATAATCTGCGGTACAGCAATACCGAACACACCCTGACCGCCGTTAAGCAGGTCGATGATCTCCTCGCTGCTACGGCACTCGTAGACGGTGACGCCGTCGGAGACCAGGGTGATCTCCGCAATATCGCTCACACCCCGGTCGCGCAGCTTGTCCACGGCGAGGCGGATGTTCTGTAGCGAGATGCCGGTATCGAGGAGGCCCTTCACGATCTTCAGCACCAGGATGTCCTTGAAGGAGTACAAGCGCTGAGACCCGGAGCCCTTCGCACCTCGCACGGAGGGCCGCACCAGGCCGGTGCGTGCCCAGTAATCGAGCTGACGGTAGGTGATGCCAGCCACCTGGCACGCAATGGGCACACGGTAGCCGACTTCGTCGGACGGCCCGACGTCGAAAAGCGACTCCTGCACCGGGGAGTCGGCCGGTGCCATGTCGCTACCGGGAGAAAAAGTGCTGCCGTTCACGTAATTACTCCAATGCAAGTTCGCTGAAGGCCTGTTAACTATTAAATGCTAACGATACGCAGCAGGTCAAGCATTCCAGCGGCAACACGCCGAAGTTTCAACCTCAAGTTGAGGGTTTAATCGTCGAACAGGGTGTCATCTACGCCGAGGTTACGCATGAGTTCCTCGAAGTCGGCGTCCGCTTGAGCGTCCCCGCTCGCAGAGACATGCTCCTCATCCTCCAGGGGCTCGGCCAGATCCTCGGCGGCATCCCCCAAGAAGGTCTGAGCGTCCTCCTTCGAGAGGTACATCGAGGCTTGGGCCGCGACCGCGTCGTCTACCTGGATCTCCACGTCCATCTCAACTGCGAGCAGCAAGGCATCCGATGCTCGCAGGTCGATCTCGGTTCCGCCGATGAGCGTTGCCGTGGCCATGAACGTGCCGTTGTAGTAGCTCGACAGCTCGATGGACTCAATCCCGGGAGTCGCATCCCGCAGGATGTCCGCCATTGCGTCCACAGCCCGTGGTCGGTTGGGCTGCCAGCCGTCGAGACGCGCTGCAAGCTGTGCCCCCTCGAACGGCGGCAGCCAAACGGGGATCACCTTGCTGTCATCTGGGCGCTGGAGCAGCGCGCAGAGGAAACTCTCGGGGCCGACCGGCACGACCCCGATAAGGGTGAGAGATTGCATGCCGCCCCCGCAGTTAGGAACCGAGCTGGTTGCGCAGCTCGTTCTTCACCAAGGACGCGTGGAGCGAAACCACGAGCGCAGACATCTGCTGGGCGATCTCTTCGGCCTTCTGCTGCGACGTCACCTTGCCGGACTTCGCCACAGGCTCAGTGACCTGGTGGATCATGTCAGCCTGGCGCACCGCGGCGGTACGGATCGTTTTCACGTGGCGGGAATCCAGACCGAACTCAGCCAGTGCCTGCGCGGTGGTCACGGTGCGCACGTCGTCAGCGGAGAACAGCCCGGCGCCGTTGGGGGTGATCACACCGAGTGCGATGTACTCGTCCACCACGTCCTGGGAGGTCTCTGCGCGGGCGGCGACCTCATCCGCGGTGAGCTGCGTCGCGGCCGGGGCGCGGAAGTTCTCCGGGGAGATCATTGGCCCCTGCTCCCCCGCCTGCTCCGCGGGGGACACCAACGCAGCAACTTGCCCGGAATCCATCGCGTCCAGCTGCTCGCGGATCACCTTCAGCGGCAGGTAGTTGTCGCGCTGGGTAACCAGGATGTAGCGAAGACGCTCCACGTCAGCCTCGGTGAACCGGCGGTAACCGGAAGCGGTGCGCTGGGGCGTGATCAGGCCCTCGGACTCGAGAAAGCGGATCTTCGACACCGTGATATCGGGAAACTCCGACCGGAGGCGTTCGAGCACGACACCGATCGACATCGTCTTGGCTGGCTTCACTGCTGCCGAGGAAGATGCCTGCTGGGAGGATGCTTTGCGGATAGCGCTCACGGGTTGAAGTCTTTCCCTTGTGTTCGTGCCCCAAAGGGCCTAATCGGTCTGTGTCTGGTGGCCGGGTTCTGGCCCTAGGTTTGCCCTAGCGCTCGGCGATGATGAACACCAGACGGAACTTGCCAATCTGGATCTCATCGCCGTTGGTGAGCTCCTGCGCGTTCTGCGGCTCGCGGTTGACGTAGGTGCCGTTGAGCGATCCCACATCCACCACCTCGTAGCCACCTTCATTGCGGCGGAATTCCGCGTGGCGGCGGGACACAGTCACATCGTCGAGGAAGATGTCCGCATCCGGGTGACGGCCTGCGCTGGTCGACTCCTGGTCCAGCAGGAAACGGGCGCCGGCGTTCGGGCCGCGCTTGACCACGAGGAGGGCCGCACCCTCAGGAAGGTTCTCCGCCCCAGTTGTCGAGTCCGCGGACGCCGCCGCGCCCGACTCCATCTCCTTGAGCAGGTCAGCGCGGAATACCGAGGTGGTTTCAACCTGGTTCTGCGGCGTGTTTTCGCTCATGGTCACTCCTGACGTAATTGAGTCTGACGTTGAACGTTCGCAATCATACCGCTCTAGCCCGCCCGAGGGGCTCGAACGCGGTGATCCCGAAACTTTCAACCTGCAGTGTACATTCAGCCCGGACATTCAGCCCCGCGGATTAGCGGAAGATGTTGCCGATGCCGGAAATCACCGAGTTTCCCGAGCCCGCGAGCGGGTTGTCGGAGACCATGTAGGTCCAGGTGGCGCTGGGGCGCTTCCAGCCTGCGTCGGCGAGGTGGGCACCGGAGGCGTCGATAGGCACGTGCTCGAACGTGAGCACAGCCTTATCGACGGCACGGTTAGCCAGATCCTTGAACTCTCGCACTGCAATGCGGTGGTACTCATCGATCGGCGTCTCGCGGGCGATGGCGCGCAGGTGGATAGATTCGCGCACGTCGTCCATGAGCGCCAAGTGCTCCGACCATTCGTCGTCGAGGTGGAAGAGCATGATGTCGCGCGCAGCCTGCTCGAGCACGTCCTGGGGCAGGTCCGCCAGCTCAGCGGCACGCTTCGGGTTCGCCTGCGAAAGCTCCCGCCAGGCGGTGTCAGTGTCCAACAGTGCGGCGCGGCGTTCGTCCAGGATGTCGCGGTGGTCCGCCAGCAGCTTGTTGTACTTCCACGTCTGCGAGTGGATCTCGAGGAGCTGGCCTTCGGTAACTCGCTGGCAGTGCTCCACGAAGTGCTGAACGCGGTTGCCGGTGAGTCTGCCGTCGGCCTCGGGCTGGCCAGTGAATTGCTCGTCGGCGCCGCCGGTGGTCACCACATCGTCATCCAGCGAGACGAAGAACACACTGAGGCCAGGATCGCCTTGGCGGCCTGCGCGGCCCCTCAGCTGGTTGTCAAGGCGCGCCGAGCGGTGGCGTGCCGTGCCCAAGACCGCGAGCCCACCCAGTGAGGCCACCTGGTCGTGGTCGCGTTCGTCAGCTCCGCCGAGCCGAATGTCGGTGCCACGGCCCGCCATCTGCGTGGACACGGTCACACGCCCGATATCGCCTGCCTCAGCAATGATCCGGGCCTCCTCTGCGTCGTTCTTCGCGTTGAGCACGTTGACCGCGATACCGCGGGCCTCGAGCGCCGTTGCCAACGCTTCGGACTCCGCCACATCGTGGGTTCCCACGAGCACAGGTTGCCCTGTGGCGTGGATGTGCGCGATCTCCTCCACGATCGCCTCGTTTTTGTCCTCCATGGTCGCGTAGATGCGGTCCGCTTCGTCGAAACGCTGCAGCTCGCTGGCCCGGTCGATCACGGAGACGTGGAGGCCGTAGAAGGATCTCAGCTGGTCGGTAGCTTCCACTGCCGTACCCGTCATGCCGCACACGGTTGGGTAGCGGCGCATGAGGGCCTGCAGCGTGATCGAGTCAAGGATGCGCCCACCCTCCGACACGTCAAGGCCCTCTTTCGCCTCGACCGCTGCCTGGAGCCCGTCGGGCCAGCGCTGCAGCTCGGCGACACGCCCACGGGAGGCGTCGACGAGTGCAACCTTGCCGTCTTCAACGATGTAGTGCACGTCGCGGATAAGCAGCGCCTTTGCGTGCAGCGCCAGGTTGACCCGCACGAGCGTGGTGCCAATGTGATCGTCTGAGTAGAGCGATTCAATGCCCAGGAGCCGCTCGATTTTCGCCGCACCGTCGTCTGTGAGGAACGCATTTCGCCCCTCAGCGTCGATCGTGTAGTCGTCGCCCTCCACCAGGTGGCCCACGGCCTCCGTAATGCGCCCGGTGGCCTGCTGCGACCCTTCGGACCCGGCGAGGACCAGCGGAACCAGCGCCTCATCGACCAGCACGCTGTCCGCCTCATCCACCAACGCAACATCGGCCGCCACCTGCACGGTCTGCGCGCGGGAAGTGATCTGGTTGTCGCGCAGATGATCGAAGCCGATCTCAGTCACAGGCGCGTAGACGACGTCGCAGCGGTATGCGGCAATGCGCTCTTCGCGTGTCGACGACTCCGTTACCGCCGCCACGGTCAAACCAAAGAACTCGACCAGCGGGCGCATCCACTCCGCATCGCGCGCGGCGAGGTAGTTGTTCACGGTGATCAGGTGCACGCGCTTGCCGGTGAGTGCGTAACCGGTCGCCGCCATGGCCCCGACCAGGGTCTTGCCCTCACCCGTAGCCATCTGGATCACGTCGCCTTCGAGGAGGCGAAGCACCGCTTGGTTTTGGACGTTGAACGGGGTCATGCCCAAGGTGCGCTGCGATGCAACGGACAGTCCTGCCAAGAAACGTGGCTTGTCCGCGATGTTCCCGCCGGAGACGGTGGAGCGGACGGTGTCGGCGAGCACGGAGTCGTCGAGAAGCGAAAGCTCCGGGATTAACTCGTGCGCGGATGAGACGATGCCCTTCGACTTCTTGTTGTTGCGCTCGGCGGTGGAGCCCATTGCTTTCCAGAACCAGTCGAACTTGCCCATGCGGCCAATCGTAGGTCAACCGGTCGATGCCAACGTCTTCGCCTAGGCTTGGGCACCATGCTTTCGATGAACGTTGAAGTGCCCTCCTCGAAGGGTCTCAAGATGGCGGGGACCATCGACCGGCCGGACGGCCCCGCTCAGGCGTATGCCATTTTCGCCCACTGTTTCGCGGGCTCGCGTCACACGCCCGGTGCGGCGCGCATTTCGAAGCGGCTCACCGAACACGGCATTGCCACGCTGCGCTTCGACTTCCCCGGCCTCGGCCAATCCGAAGGCGAGTTCCAGAACACATCGTTTTCTGAGAACGTGGACGACATCGTCGCCGCGGCGCAGTGGCTCGAGGAGAACTACAAGGCGCCTCAGCTACTCATGGGCCACTCCCTCGGCGGCGCGGCCACACTCAAGGCCGCAACCCGCCCGGAGCTGAAGCAAATGATTAAGGCCGTGGCCACCGTGGGCGCCCCGTTCGACCCCGCGCACTCCGTGCTGCACTACGCCGACAAGATCGGCGAGGCAGACCGCGACGGCTCCGTCCCCGTCATCCTTGGCGGCCGCGAGCTCATCATCTCCCGCGAGTTCCTGGAGGACCTCGCCGTGACCAACCCGGAGGAGTACCTGCCCAAGCTGCGTAAGCCGCTCCTGCTCGTCCACTCCCCGATCGATGTCACCGTGGGAATTGACAACGCCCAGACCATCTTCCAGCTCGCGCGCTACCCCAAGTCGCTGATGTGCCTGGATAAGGCGGACCACCTTCTCACCCGCCAGGGCACCGCGCAGCGCACCGCCGACATCATCGGCTCCTGGGTGCAGCAGTACATCGAGCCGCTGTTCGTTCCTGTGGAGACAACGGACACGAATGCCGTGTCCTACTCCGCGCGCGGCACGAAGTACGGCGACGTGGTCCGCACCTCCAACCGCGCCATTACCACCGACCGCTCCAAGAACACCGGCGGCAAGGGCCAAGGTGTGACGTCGACCGGCCTGTACATGTCCGCGCTCGCCGTGTCCTGCTCTCAAGCCGTTCGCGAGGCAGCGAAGGGCATGCCGCTTGACGACGTCCGCGTGGAGGTCAACCACCACGGCGACGGCACCTTCACCCGCGAGATCACCCTCTACGGCGAATTGAGCGACGAGCAGGTGGAGGCCCTGCGCGCCGCCGGCGCCGCCTCCACCGTCGACGGCTACGTGGCGAAGGGCGACGTGACGACGGTAGCCGAGACCGCCTCACTCGAGCGCCGCCGCCGCCAGAACAAGCTGCACCGCGCCGAACGCTTGGGCAAGTAGTGGCTGGACTGTGGTCTGAGGTGAGGGGCCTGTGCCCATGCGGGCTCGGCATACCGTATGACGCGTGCTGCGTCCGCTACATTTCAGGCGACGCCAACGCGCCGACCGCCGAGGCGCTCATGCGATCGCGCTACACGGCGTTCGTCGTCGGTGATGACTCCTATATCGCCCGCACCTGGGCGCCGGAGACGCTGCCTGCCAACCTGGAAGTCGATCCCACCGGCGAGCCGTTCACCCACCTCAACGTCATTTCCACCGAGGGCGGAGGGCTTTTCGACGCTACCGGGGTCGTCGTATTCGAAGCCCTCTACCCCGGCGGCTCCCTGCAGGAACGTTCCCGCTTCGAACGACGTGACCGCCAGTGGCTATATGTGGACGGAGTAGTCAGTTGACCTGGCAGTTTTGGGGCCGGATGACAGTGCTGTAATATCGGCTAAGTTACGCGGCTTGCAGATATGCAAGCGGGTAACGGATCGGGCTGTGGCGCAGTTTGGTAGCGCACCACACTGGGGGTGTGGGGGTCGCAGGTTCAAATCCTGTCAGTCCGACCACTACGGGTGAACCCCCAGCCTGAGCTGGGGGTTCACGTTTTGTCGTTCAAGTTTACCTACGGCTTGAGCACGACCTTGATGCAGCCGTCTTCCTTCTTCTGGAACTTCTCGTACATCTCGGGGGCCTCATCGAGCGACGCGGTGTGGGTCTTCAGGTCGAGTACGCCGAGCGGGTCTGACGGGTCGTCGACCAACGGGAGGATGTCATCCGTCCAGTTGCGCACGTTGCATTGGCCCATCCGCATCTGTATCTGCTTGTCGAACAGCGTCATCATCGGCATCGGGTCCTTCATTCCTCCGTAGACACCACTGAGGGAAATGGTTCCACCACGTCGCACAGCATCGATTGCGGTGTAGAGCGCGCTGAGACGGTCCACACCCGCATTCTGCACGGCAGCGCGACCGAGCGCAGGTGGTAGCAAGCCCGCAGCGGCCTGCGCGACACCGGCGACCGGGGACTCGTGGGCTTCCATGCCTACGGCGTCGACGACAGAGTCGGGCCCGCGACCGTCGGTAAGCTCCTGCAGCTTTTCGACGACGCCCTCACCGCCCTCGAGGACCTCGATGCCGTGCCGGGCTGCCATGGCGCGACGCTCCGCGACGGGGTCAACTGCGATGACGCGGTAGCCGAAGTGGGCCCCGATACGGGAGGCCATCTGCCCGATCGGGCCGAGGCCGAGCACTGCGAGGGTGCCACCCTCCGGGACGTCGGCGTACTTGACGCCCTGCCAAGCTGTCGGCAACACGTCGGAAAGGAAGAGGAATCGCTCGTCCTCGCCCACGTTGGGGACCTTGACGGGGCCGTAGTCAGCGTGCGGGACGCGCAGGTACTCGGCCTGGCCTCCGGGCAGCGAGCCGTAGAGGCGCGAGTAGCCGAACAGGGTGGCTCCGTTGCCGTACTCGCGAACCTGCGTGGTCTCGCACTGGGACTGGAAGCCACGCTCGCACATGTAGCAGTGCCCGCAGGACACGGTGAAGGGGACGACGACGCGGTCGCCGGGCTTGAGGTTCGTGACTGCGCTGCCGACCTCCTCGACGATGCCCATTGGCTCGTGCCCGATCACGTCGCCCTTGTCCATGAACGGCGTGAGGACCTCGTAGAGGTGGAGGTCGGAGCCGCAAATGGCAGTGGAGGTGACTCGAATGATCGCATCGGTGGGTTCGATGATCTTGGGGTCCGGCACCTCCTCGACGGAGACGGTGCGCTTGGCTTGCCAGGTCAGGGCTTTCATAAGGATCCTTTCATGGGTCAGCGTGCGGCCGAGTGTAATCGCGAATGCACCCGGCGTGCTGAGACCCGGAGTGCTGAGAAAGCCCCGGGTAGACCTTCAGGCGTTCCCGGGGCTTTTCATCGTGGTCGGGGGCTAGGAAACGATCCGCCCGCTCGCGTCGTAGGTGTAGAAACCCTGCCCAGCTTCGAGTCCGGTCTTGCCTTCAGCAACCATCGGTTTGAGCGTGGCCTCGACAAACTCCTTCTGCCACTCAGGGGCGTTCTCATTGGATTCGATGACTGCGACCAGGGTGCGCACGCCAACGAGATCCAGTGACGATAACCTTGAATCTTGCTGGGAGTTTCTCATATCAGTTGCGAGCGCTCGACGGCCATCAGCCCGTTGGCTGCGCGCCGTCCAAGCTTCACGTAGTACGCGGCGTGTTTGAGGCGTGCCTCGTACGTTTCCGGATCCAGTGTGCGCTTCACCTTGGCGGGCACGCCTGCGGCGAGGGAGAACTTGGGGATGTCCTGCCCCTCGAGCACCACTGTCCCGCCGCCGACGATACTTCCCTTGCCCACCCGGGAGCGCGACAGCACCGTGGCGCTCATGCCAATGAGGCACCCTGACTCGATGTAGCAGCCGTGGATCATGGCCATGTGGCCGATGGTGACGTCGTCCTCCAGGACGGTTTCACCGTCCGTGTCCACGTGCAGAACCGATCCGTCTTGGATGTTGACGCGCTCGCCGATGCGGATTGCGCCGACGTCGCCGCGTAGGACCGCACCTGGCCAGATGTTTGCGTCGGCACCAATGGTCACGTCGCCGATGATGGTCGCCTCGTTGGCAATGAAAGCCGACGGATGGATGCGCGGGGTCTTGCCCTCGAAGCTGTAGATCATGGGGCCATTATTCCCGCTCTGGGGTGGCGTGATCCTCGATTCCGTAGCCGACGCCGAAAAACTCCAGCATCATGCGGGTGGCGAAGCTTTTGGACACGGTCGCGGAATTGTCCCCGGCACCACCCGGCCACGTGTGGGGACCATGCTCGATGCGGTAGTGCAGAAGCGCAGCGTCGCAGTCGCTCCACGCCAGTTGGGTAACCAACGAGGTGATCCGGGTGTCCTCCTCGCGGGCCGCGCAATGGTTGCGCCGTGCAGATTCTTCGAGCATCTCGGGCACGGAATCGTACACCGTCGCGTGGCGCTCTCCCCCGTAGTAGGAAATGATCCGGTCGTCTGTGCCGTGGAAGTTGATGTGCTTCATCGGGATCTGTGAGCACCCCTGCGAGACGCGCTCGTAGAATGCCGCCGCAACGGTGGCAATACCGGTGAACTCCTGGGGGCGCTGGCACCCCAGGTACGCCGCGAAGCCACCGCCATTGGACATCCCGGCGGCGAACACCCGTGAGCGGTCGACCGGCAACTCCGCGGTGAGCTCCTCAAGCACCGCGTCAACGTAGGCGAGGTCTTGCTCCCCGGTCGTCGAGGCATACGGCGCAGGTGCCCAGGCCGTATCTACCCCAGCCATGTAAGCGACGATGGCGTCGGCCTGATCCAGGCCCGTATTGCGCCGGGTCCTCTCAATATCCTCGGTGAATCCGTGGAAGACGAAGATCAGCGGCAACTTGTCGCGTTGACGCGCACCGTGCGGAAGCGATACGACGTACTCGCGCTTCAACCCCCCGGCGGTGACCTTACGCTGCTCTAACGCCGCGGGTTCCCAGGGCGCCACTTCTTCCACCACGTCTTTCGCAGGCGCGGTGACGGTACTGATCGGGGTTTCCTCAACCGGGCGATCGCTGCACGACACCGCAAAAACGCAGTTCGCGGCAAGTGCCACGGCCAGAAGTTTCTTGCCGATCACGCCTCGGCTCCCGGAGAATGCACGAAAGGTAGGTTAATCCATGATGCAGACACCCGACCACCAGCCCGGCCCCAGCAGGAAGGCGGGTCCGATCTTCCGAGACGCCTCGCACCGCAACGACGCCGCTCGAGCATTCCGCCGCGATGCAAAGCGTTACGACGATGCGAGGCCGGGCTATCCGGAGGCCGTCGTCAAGCTTCTTGGAAGCTCACGCCGCACCGTGTGCGACGTCGGCGCAGGCACGGGCAAGCTCACGCAGTTGCTTGACGACGGCACGCGCACCGTCCTCGCCTGCGATCCCTCCGAAGATATGACCCGGGTGTTTCACGCACTGCACCCGAACGTAGCAGTGTGGCGCGCCACCGCCGAGGCCACCGGGCTGCGCGATAACGCGGTTGACGCTTTGACGTGCGCGCAGACGTGGCATTGGGTCGACGCCGAAGTGGCGAGCGCCGAGGCGGACCGCGTCGTGGCAGATGGCGGGGCGCTGCTGCTGTGCTGGAACACCCTTGCCGTGCACCACCCGTGGGTATTGCGCCTCAGCCGGATCATGCATTCAGGCGACGTGCAACGCGAGGGCTTCTACCCCACCGTGCTCGCACCCTGGAAACTGACCCGGGAACTTCGCGAGGAATGGGTGGACATGGTCGAGGTGGAGCACTGTTTTGAACTCATGGCCACCCGCTCCTACTGGCTCAAAGCGAACCCCGCAACGCGCGAGAAGATGCAAGCCAACCTCTCCTGGTACCTCTACGACCGGCTTGGTTTCGAGCGCGGCCAGGTTATTCCCCTGCCCTACCGCACCGATGCGTTCGTGTACGAACGCGGTTAGCGGCGCTCTACGCCGAAGAACTCGAGCACTGTCGCGGTGACATCGATGCCGCGTCTTGCGGCCCACCCGCCGGTAGGCCACTCGTGGCCCATCCCCTCAACCCGGCGAAGCTCGGCGCGGGCGATGCCTTGGTTGCGCCGTTCGAAGGCGGACACCACCTCGGGAGCGCCGTAGGTGGGGTCGTCCTCGACGCCGGAATACGGCGAGCGAGCCTCTCCGCCGAACGGCACCACATCGTCGTACGTGCCGTGGATGTTCAGGTAATCGACCGGCTCGCCTTTGGCGATGTCTTCCGGGTGCGCGCGCACGGCCGCCGAGACGGTGGCCACCGCGGCGTAGCGGTCGTCGAGAAGCGAAAGGCTCACGGCGAGGCCGCCGCCATTAGAGAACCCGGTGAGGTAGATGCGCTCGCTGTCGATGTCGTGGTGTGCGATGAGGTGGTCCAGGATTGCGTCGATACGCTGCTGGTCCTGCTCGAGGGTGGTGTGCGCGTACGGGGCGGGTGCCCACGCGAGACCCACCCCAGTGGGCGCGGCGACGATGGCGCGGGCCTGATCGAGCCCGGTGGCCTCGAGGAAATCTCCTCCGTTGTCTCCTTTGCCGTGCAGGGCAATGATCACCGGGGCGGGGCCTGCGAGATCCTCCGGAACCGACACGTGAGCGAGCGGGGCCGAACTCATGACTTGCGACCCCTCCGCTCGCGCACGCGCACGGCAATGCGGATCGGGGTGCCGTGGAAGCCGAACTGCTCACGGAACTTTCGCTCGAGGTAGCGGCGGTAACCGGCATCTAAGAACCCGGTGGTAAACAGCACGATTGTCGGCGGGCGCGTCGTGGCCATCGTGGCAAATAGGAGCTTCGGAAGCCGGTTGTTCTTCATTGGCGGGGGGTTCGCGGCGATCGCGTCGCGCAGCCAGTTGTTGAGCTGGCCCGTGCTCACCCTGCTGTCCCAGTTCTCCAGCGCCACCTTCATTGCCGGCTCCAACCGGTGCAGGCCGCGACCGGTTTCCGCGGAGATGTTGAGCTTGGTCACCCACGGCAGGTGGCCCATCATCTGATCGAACTCGCGGTCAAAGTTGTAGCGCCGATCCTCATCCATGAGGTCCCACTTGTTAAAGCAGACGACCATGGCCTTGCCCGCCTCGAGCACCATGGAAATGACCCGCTGGTCCTGCTCCGAGATCTCCTGGGAAGCGTCAATGAGCACCACGCACACCTCCGCGGCCTCGATCGTGCCGCGGGTGCGAAGGGAGGCGTAGTATTCGTGGCCCTGCGCGTTTTTGACTTTCTTGCGCAGGCCGGCGGTATCGATGAACGTCCACAGATCCTCGTCCAGCTGCACAAGCTCGTCGACCGGGTCGACGGTGGTGCCCGCCACGTTATCCACGACGGAGCGGTTCGACTTGGTCAGCTTGTTCAGCAGGCTGGACTTACCCACATTCGGCCGACCGACGATGGCGACGCGTCGCGGGCCGCCGGTGACGGATTCGGCCGAACGCGGCACCTCCGGGAACAGACGGAGAATCTCGTCGAGGACATCCGCACCGCCGCGGCCGTGCAACGCCGAGACCGTCCAGGGATCGCCCAAGCCAAGCGAGTAGTACTCGGCCACATCACCCCACTGGCTGTCGGATTCAAACTTGTTGGCCACCAGGATCACCGGAACCTCAGATCGCTGGAGGTTTCGCGCCATCGCGGCGTCCGACTCGGTGACGCCGGTTTTGGCGTCGACCACCATAACGATTACGTCGGCCGTTTTCATGGCTGCCTCGGACTGCCGAGCGATTGCGGCGTGCACGCCCTTGGCGTCCGGATCCCACCCGCCGGTGTCCTGCACCCAGAAGCGGCGACCATTCCAATCCGAGATGTAGCTCACCCTGTCGCGGGTGACACCCGGGTGGTCCTCCACGACCGCCTCGCGGCGGCCGATGAACCGGTTGACCAGCGTGGACTTGCCCACATTCGGGCGCCCCACAATGGCTACCGTTGGCAGGGCCTCGGTGACGACATCGGGGCGGCCGATGCCGTACTCCTCTGCAAGCGCCTCCCACTCCTCCTCCGAGAGGTCGTCAGCGTCGCCCGTCTCCGGATCACCTGTACCAATGACGTACTCCACGGGCTCGCCGAAGTCGGACTCGTCGAAATCCGACTCGTCGAAGCCCTCGTAGTACTCGGCATCGTCTACGCCGACTTCGATCTCCTCGAAGTCGTCGTAGCCGGTCGCGTCAATCCCCGGCTGCACGAACTCGGTTTCTGGCTCCAGGTCTCTTGGCGCAAGGCCATCTGGTTCGGTGCCGGAGCCCCGGTTGTCGCGAGTCGTCATCGTGCGCTCCTTTCAATTACGGCGGTCAGTGCCTGAAGCACTTCGTCCGGGGTCATCTCAGATGTGTCGACCACGACGGCATCGTCCGCGGGGCGAAGCGGGCTCGTCGCGCGAGAGGAATCCATGTCGTCCCTGCGCTGAACGTCTGCAAGCACCTTCTCGTAGTCGGCCTCTCGGCCGGCGGCGATGTCCTGGTCGTACCGGCGCTGTGCCCGCACCTGCGCGCTCGCGGTCATGAACACCTTGGCTGGCGCGTCGGGCAGCACGACGGTGCCGATGTCACGGCCCTCCACGATGGCGCGATGCGCATCACGGGCCAGGCGGCGCTGCAGCTCAACCAAGTTGGTCCGCACCTGCGGAATCGCGGAGACGGCCGAGACGTTGCGGGTCACCTCCGGGCCCCGAATCTCTGCAGAGACATCCTCGCCGGCGAGGAGGACCTCGGTGGAGTCCGGGTCATCGGACACCTCCAGCGGAAGTTGCGCGGTGGCGGCGATCACGCCTTCGACATCCTCCGGATCCACGCCCGCGCGCAGGACAGCCAAGGTGGCCACGCGGTACATGGCGCCGGTGTCCACGTACTTCGCGCCCATCAGCTTGGCCAACGCCCGACACATGGTGGATTTGCCGGTTCCGGAGGGGCCGTCAACCGCGAGCACCAGCCCGCCGTTGGGGGTGTTTGAAAGCTCTGCCATCTGCGTCACATTCCCACCACCTTGTACAACGAAGCGAGTTCGGACGCGTTCAGCGCACGCATGCCGCCTGGCTTGAGCTCGCCAAGCTGCACGGTGTGCACCTTGGTGCGCACGAGCCGCTGCACCGGGAACCCCGCCTCCTTCAACAGCCTGCGCACGATGTGCTTGCGCCCTTCGTGCAGCTCGAGCCTGATCAGGGAGCGGCTCTCGTGCACGTCCACTATCTGGGCGTAATCCACCTTCGCGGGGCCGTCGTCAAGCTCTATGCCCTCACTAAGTTTCCGCACGAGGCGGTTGTCGGCCTCGCCCAGCACGGTGGCCAGGTAGGTTTTCGACACCTCGTACTTCGGGTGGGTGAGCCGGTTGGCAAGCTCGCCGTCGTTAGTCAGCAGGAGCAGCCCTTCGGTGTCAGCGTCAAGGCGACCGACGTGGAACAAGCGCTGGCCGGAGGCCGTGCGCTCCGACAAGTAGGAGCCGACAGAGGTGCGGTCCAGCTCATCGTTCATGGTGGTGTGCACGCCGCGGGGTTTGTTAAAGGCGAAGTACTCAAGCTCCTCGTTGACGTTAATCCGGGCGCCGTCGACGCGGATGATGTCCACGTTCGGGTTGACCCGCACGCCCTGGACCTTGACCACCTTGCCGTTGACCTCAACGCGCCCCTGGTCAATCATCGCCTCTGCGTGGCGGCGGGAGGCCACACCGGCCTGAGCCAGCACCTTCTGCAGGCGCACGCCCTCAGTGCTCGGCTTGGCCTCGGCATCGTCGTCCCACCAGTTGTCCTCCAATGGGTGCGGTTCCGCCTTCTCGCGGCGCTCGTTCAAGTGGACGTTCTGTTTCTTTGCGGGCTTCGCGTAAGAGATATAGAACGTGTCGTCTTTGGGCCGCCGACTGTTCGCGTTGTCGCGGTCCGGTGTGCCGTCTCGGCGAGCGGGAGGAGTCATCACATGATCCTTTGCAGTAGTCGTATGCGGTTATTCACTCGGCCGAGGTTACCAGGCATCCTCAATTGCATCGATGTCCGGAAGCAGGGGCGCGAGGTCAGGGAGACGGTCGAGGGAATCGATTCCGAGCAGTTCCAAAAACAGCTCGGTGGTGACGTAGCGGTGGGCGCCCGAGGATTCGTCCGGGTCCACCTCCGCGATCAACCCGCGCAGGGTCAGCGTGCGCATGACCCCATCCACGTTGACGCCGCGCACCCCGGCAACCTGCGCGCGGGTCACCGGCTGACGGTAGGCCACCACCGCCAGCGTTTCCATGGCGGCGCGGGAGAGCTTCGCCTGGGCCCCGTCGAGGATGAACGCCTCCACCGCAGCCGCGTTCTCCGGCCGCGTGTACAGGCGCCACCCCTCGGCGTTCTCACGCAGATCGATGCCACTGCCGCGAGCGTGCAGTTCGTCGCGCCATTGCAGCAGCGTATCGACGACATCCTCCGGCCGCACACCCAGCGCCGAAGCCAGCGCCTCGGCCCCCACCGGGGAATCCACGACGAGCAGCACCGACTCCACCTGCGACCGGAGCTGGGAAACCATGGGCAGCTGTTCCATGGTGCGAAAGTCTAACCGGGCAGGTGTCACCCGCCGCTACGTCCAGTTCGATGCCGCGACAACCGCAGGGTCGACGTCCAACCCGGTCCACTGCACCTCCAACGGACCAAGCGCTTCGGTCTGCTCCGCCTCCACCGCCCGCGCCTTATACAGCTCGAGCAGCGCCAGGAACCGCCCCACCACCTCCATGGAGCGGGTGCAGTCCCGGGTCAGCGACGCAAAGGACAGCCAGACCCCGGCACCGGCCAGGCGCAGCGTGCCCAGCATCTTGCCTGCCTGTTCCGGCACCGACACCTCGACGGCATGCAGGTGGTCAGTGCGCACCTCATCGGGCGGGCGCGGCCGGAACACGCTCGCCGCCAGAGCCGCGAACGACGCGGGCGTGTGCCCCAGCTCGACGGGAGGCAGCAGGTCCGTGAAGCGCGGCTCCATCGACACCGCGCGCGGGTAGCGCCGGACGGCACTGACCTGCCACCTGGAAAACTGATCTGCAACTTGCTGGTAGGCGCGGTACTGCAGCAAACGCGCGAACAGCAGGTCGCGCGTCTCAAGCAGTTCGAGGTCGTCCGGAAGCTCGTCGCCACTTCGCGGAAGCAGACGCGCGGTCTTCAGGTCGAGCAACGTCGCTGCGACCACCAGAAACTCGGTGACCTCGTCGAGGTCCGTGCCCTCACCCAGCGCGCGGGTGTAGTCGATGAACTCGTCGGTCACCTGCGCGAGGGCGACTTCGGTGACGTCGAGTTTCTTGGCGTAGATCAGCTGAAGGAGGAGGTCGAACGGGCCCTCAAAGTTTCCAAGCGCAAGCGTGAACCCGGTAATCTCCGGCTGCACAAAGGCCACTAGCTAGTGCGCTCCAACACTTCCCGAGCCAGATCACGGTATTGCTTCGCGCCTTGGGAGTTCGGGGCCCAAGTAATGATGGGTTCGCCCGCCACGGATGTTTCGGGGAAACGCACCGTGCGGGTAATCACTGTGTCAAAGACGCGGTCGCCGAAGACCTCCACGACACGGTCCATGACCTCACGGGCGTGGGTGGTGCGGCGATCGAACATGGTGACCAGAATGCCCACAATGTCCAAGTCGAAATTGATGCGGTCGCGCACCTTTTCCACGGTATCCGTGAGCAGGGCCAGGCCGCGCAGGGAGAAGTACTCGCATTCCATGGGAATGATCACGCCTTGGGAGCACGCGAGCGCATTCACCGTGAGCAGCCCGAGAGAGGGGCCGCAATCGAGCAAGATGAAGTCGTACTCCGCGCGCACTGGCCGCAGGGCCCGCGCCAGCGTTTGCTCCCTCCCCACCTCGTTGACCAGCTGGATCTCGGCTGCCGAGAGATCGATGTTGGCGGGCACGAGGTCAAGCCCGCTGACGTTGGTGTGGTGGATCGCGGCGTGGATACTCGCCGTGGTATCGAAGAGCAGGTCGTAGACCGTGACTTCTTCCTCGTCGGGGGTGACTCCGAGCCCGGCGGACAGCGCACCCTGGGGGTCGAGATCCACCAGCAAGACCTTGCGCCCCGCCTCTGCCAGACACGCGCCGAGATTGATGGTCGAGGTCGTTTTACCAACCCCGCCCTTCTGGTTGACCATAGAAATCACCGTGGCGGGGCCGTGCCGCTCCAGTTCTACTGGTTCCGCGAATTCCCTCCATGGACGGCCGGTGAGGAACGTCTTCTGCTCAGACGCGTCGAATAGCGCATCGTTTCCCATCGCCGGTCCTTTCCACAGCGTGACTTTGGCCAGCCGATCAAACCTTGAGGCTTGACCGGCGCATTGATACCGCCATCTTACAACGGTGTCATTACCCCCGCCCGCGCCTGCGGCGCACGAGCAGCAAAGCGGCAAGAGCAAGCGCCGTCAGCAGCGCAGTCACACCCACCACAAGCGGCAGCACATCGCGTATCGACGACTCCGTGTCAACCCCCTCCCCTTGACCGGATCGCCCTGCTTCCTCGCGGTACGGACTGTCCGTAGCGTCCTGAGCTTGTTCCACCGGCGCGTTCGTCGCGGTGATGACAGCGATGAATTCGGCTGCCCCGTCCCGGACCACTTCCATAATGAACGGGTTGTCCGGGGTCTCACCCTCCGGGTAGGTCAAGGTGAGGGTTCGCCCCGCTACGTTGATGTCGCGGGTGACCCCCTCGATGATTTGCCCGTTCACGTCGACGTAGCGCAAGGTGGCGTTTTCCGTATCCACATTGGCGTAGTTCAAAAGATCCTTCGCCTTGGACAGCGGCACCTTGACCACCAGTTGGTTGCCGCGAATTTCCCCGTCGAAGGCGAAGCGCTTCGCGTTCTGGCGCTCAACCGGAGAAGCGGCTTTGCGCGGCGGGTGCTCAACAGCGCCGGACTTTGCGCCTTCCCCACTGCCGCTGTTCCCCGGTTCCTCGCCGGCCGGGCGCTCTGCCGGTGCGGCTGAACCGTCGCCTGCGCCGTCACCACTACCGGCCGGTGCTGCTGCGCCCTCGCCGCCTTGTCGGCCCGCTCCCTGCCCGCCGCTTCCTTCGGCGACCAGGGTGACGGTGGCGGAGTATCCGCCTGCGCTCGCGGGCACACTCGCCGTGGCTCCCGGGGTATCCGGCGCGGTGACGGACACAACGGTGCCGTGGGATGAGACCACCCAGCCGTCAGCGCTGTAGCTCACGTCCACGGGCACCCCGACATCGACCGACGTTGTCTCACCGGCGGGCACCGAGATTTGGCTGGGAAGCATGCTCATGAGCACATCCGGGCTCACCCCACCCGGTAGCTGCGCAAGGGCGACTGAGGGCTGGGCGGCGGCGAGACATGCGGCGGCGGCAAGGGTTGCGGCCGCACTCCGGGCCAGGGAAGGAATGCGCACGTGTTGTTGTCCTCTCTACGGTCGCGGTGTGGGCAGTTTACGCGCGCGGGTGAGCGCTGCGCCAAACCTCCCGCAGGTTGTCGGCGGTGACGTGGGTGTAAATCTGCGTCGTAGTCACTGACGCGTGGCCGAGAAGTTCCTGCACGCTGCGCACGTCAGCCCCGCCTTCGAGCAGATGGGTGGCAAAGGAGTGTCGCAAAGTGTGGGGCGAGACGTCTTTGTCAATGCCCGCTCGCTGCGCGGCCTGTTTGATGACCGTCCAGGCGCTTTGCCGCGACAGCGCGCCACCCCGAGTGTTGAGCAGCAGGGCGTGCGACTTCCCGTTCGCAAACGCTGGCCGCGCGCGAACGAGGTAGGCCTCGATCGCCTCCTGAGCATGCGTGCCCAACGGAACGATCCGTTGTTTGTTTCCCTTGCCCGTGACCGCCATGACCCCGTCGTTGTCCATAGCCCGGGCGGCGTCGTCCACCGTGAGCGCGAGGACCTCCGAGACGCGAGCCCCGGTGGCGTAGAGCGTTTCCAAGAGGGCTTTATCGCGCAACCCAACCGGAGTTTCCGTCGGGCAGGAGTCGAGCAATGCGGCAACCTCCGCAACGCTCAAGGTGTCCGGTAGCCGTTCTCCGGCCGAGGGCGGCGATACCTCCGCGGCCACGTCCGCCGGAAGCACGCCTTCTTCCACGCCGAACTTGTGCAGTCCGCGGGCGACGGTGAGTGCTCGTGCCGTCGATGACGCGGCCAGGGGCGCCGCCCCGTCGACGCCCCGCCGCAGGTCGGCGACGTACGCCTCAACCTCTCCCGTGGTCACCTGCGCCAAGTCGAGCTTGCCCGCTGCGGCCAGCCAGCGCAGGTAGCGCTCGACGTCCCGGCGGTAGTTGCTCAAGGTGTGCGGTGACATTCCCCGCTCGACCGCGAGGTGGGTCAGCCACCTCTGGCCTAACTCATCCGCGCGCATTTAAATGCGCTTCATATCGGGGACCACGCCTTCGGCTGCCCGCCGCCGCGCCATCGACGTGGGCCGCAGCTCGAACGGGGTGGACACATCGCGGGTTACGGCCGCGTCCGATTCAACCCGGCTAGCTGCAAGGATCCCCGCCACAGCGATGGAGTTGACGATCTCACCCCGCAGAACCATGTCCACCGCGTCTTCGAGCGGCACCCACGCAAACCCCATATCGGCTTCCTCATGCTCCGCTTCGGGCCGCCCCACGTCACGCAAGCCCCGTGCGAGGAAGACGCGGACGGCCTCCTCCGCAAAGCCGGGCGAGGTGACCAGGTCCACCAGCACCCCCCACTCGTCGGCCTCAAGCCCCGCTTCTTCCTGAAGTTCGCGCTTCGCGCAGGTCAGTTCGTCTTCCTCGTGCACGTCGAGAAGGCCCGCGGGAAGCTCGCGCAGACGCGCCCCCACGCTGTGCCGGTACTGCTCGACCATTGCGACGCGGCCCTCGGCATCTAAGGCGACCACAGCGACGGCACCGAAGTGCTCTACGATCTCGCGGTTCGCGCGCGTTCCTCCCGGCATGGTGAGGTTGTCGCGCCGGAGCGCCAGAATCGGAGCGTCGATAAGCAGCTGTGAATCGTTGACGGTGAATTCGTGGGACATAGCTCCCCAGACTAGCCCGCCTACAAGCCCGCTATTTGGCCGCGGAAAGCACGGCTAAGATGCGCCCCGCCTCCGTATCGACGGCGCCGACAGCACGTGCCCCCGACACGTCCGGTGCCTCCACATCCCGCGTGGCCAAAACTGTCGTGCCCGTGTCCCCGAGCGCTGAGACGAAGTCCTCCACCATCGACTGCCCGAACGGCTTCATCGAGTCCGCAGAACCGCCCACCACCACGACGGCGCCCGCGGGAACAACGGAGCCCCGAAAGTCCACGAAGCCAGCCTTCTGCAGCGCCTCCAACACCAACGACCGGTCTGAGGCAGATGCCCGTTCGGACCCCGCGGCCTCGCCCGTGAACAGCACGCTGGCCAGCGACTCGCCAGCGTGCGTTCCGGGCGCGCGGTTATCCACGCTCAGCTTCGCACCGGCGGGCAACGTGTTGGCGATGACGGTGGAGAGCTCATCCGCCGCGTCTTGCGCGAAGAAGCGCTCCGTTAATATCAGTTGCCCGGAATCGGACGCGCCCGCAGCGTTGAGCAGCCAGCGGATAGCCTCCACGTCGGCGTCGTCTGCGGTCCAGGTACGGACGATCGTCACCGGCACATCCGTCAAGGCGCCGTGGACGATGGACACCGATTCCTGCGCGAGCAGCTCGTTCGCCGCATCCTCCCGAAGCTTCGCCTCAGCGACAGCCTGCTCCTGTTCCGCATCCTCTGCCCCGCCAGCGGTGCGGGGGGCGATCCCGCCCGGAATTGACGGCGCAAGCACTAAGGCTCCGAGCGCAATTCCCGCGGCCACGCCCCAGCCCAGCCC